>Ga0078972_1001738_pt1 | contig 23626 bp, 21 predicted proteins | sample YelNatPaOPGAMG01_FD_67568 | JGI IMG/M metagenome (GOLD analysis project Ga0078972, IMG submission 67568) | Hot spring thermophilic microbial communities from Obsidian Pool, Yellowstone National Park, USA - OP-RAMG-01 (SPADES assembly) (version 2) | ecosystem: Environmental > Aquatic > Thermal...
TGTAGAGATAAACTTGTTTAAGTGGTCTGTTAGCTCACCAAACTCATCGTTTGATTGCTTAGGTAGTACAATAGTTAAATCGCCTCCGCCTTTGGCAAGGGTAGAGACGGTAGAGTTAATGTGCTTTAGTGGGATGAAAATCCTTCTATAAAGTATTGCCCAGACTATAGATACAATAATTACTGTCAGTATCATACCTACCACAACAACTATCACAGTAGCAATTATTAATTTTTGCATGATGCTTTTCTCATTGTCGTAGCTGTAATTTTCTTGATTGATAATTTTTTGGAGGAGCAAATATGCATCCCTCCATGCAATAATTTTTTCCTGCATTAAGGCACTTATATTATCTTCTCCTAAATTGTTTGATGCTGCATCGATCATTTCATTTTCTAGTTTAGTATCAATTTTTAAGCAGCTTTGAAGCTTTAATAATCCTTTTTTTGGCTTTCATTTGCTGTACTTAGCGCTTCTTTGATGGCTTTATCCATATTATCTTGCGCTTGATTAAAATTTTTCCTTGCCCTTTCGTTTTGGGGGTAAATTAAGATGCTGTTTAATGAAACATTCTTTTGCAAGCCAGAAACTAAAATCTCGTTTAAATTACAAACAATTTTTTGCGAAATATCCGTTTCTTTAATAGAATTGCTTATATTGTAACCTAAATAAGAAACAATAACCAAAAGCGCTATAGCACTTAAAAGGTAGAAGCCATTTGAAAATGTCAAGAGTCTTTTTATACTCATTTTAACCTCCTAAATATTCTCTACAGCTAAGCCTATCCTTATTCCACCCCAGTGTTTACCTTCAATAAACACAGGCACACCTACATCAGCCATTACCTCTCCTGTATCTCTTGGGTATACCTGAATAATTAGACTATCCGTATTTCTTGCAACAGCTAAACCTACTGGGTCGTTAAATATTCTCATAGAACGGTTTCCTACAAGGTCTTTTTCATAGTTTCCAGTAAGTGGTTTATCGTAAATTGAATTGTGTATTAAATAGCCATTATTATCCGTTAGCAAAAAAAACCTAAAATTTGGGTCCATGTTTAAATATTTATCTTCTAAAGGTTGAATATATTGTTTAAAAAAATCCGTGAATCTAGTGCGGTGTTTTTGGGGGTTTGTGTTAGGAACTGGCACATAGTTTCTATCCCAGATATCAGATGATGAAATTAAACCTTTTTTTATTGAATCTTCAATAAACTCTTTCATTTCTTTTGCGCCTTGATTTGCTAAATCAACAACTTTCTCAAGATAATTCCCTACTTTGACTTTTTTTAGGATATTTGCGGCTTGTGATGACATTTTGCTTAAATCTAAACTCTTAACACTAATAGCATCTAAACTAGTTGATATTTCTTTTACAGAGTTTGCTAAATAGCCTACTGTTTGGGCTACTTCTTCAACTGAGCTTGACTGTTCTTCTATAGAGGCTGTAATTGTGTTAATCATATTGTTTGCCTGGTTAATTTTTCCTGCCAAAGTCTCAAATGATTGGAGCATCTCTTTTACAGATTGTATATTAAGCTCAACTGCCTCGTGTATCACTTTGTTTCCTTCTGCCAAGCTATTAAAATCATCGGCCACCAAATTAATAGTTTTTTCTATCTCTTTTGATTGCTTTTGTGTCTGCTCTGCAAGTTTTCTGATTTCATCTGCTACTACTGCAAAGCCTCTGCCGTGCTCTCCAGCACGGGCCGCTTCAATAGCGGCATTCAAAGCAAGCAGATTTGTTTGGTTTGATATATCGTTTATGATATTTACAATGGATATTATACCGTCAATTTGATTGTGTAATTGTTCCATAGCGTTACTGTTATTGTTTAACACTTCTATTGTTTTTTGTGAGCCTTTATTTATCTCTTCTGTAATTAATATGGTTTTATTGCTGATAGTGTTTACTTCTTCCATAAATCTAGCAAAACCTTCCATGTTTTTAGAGATATCAGAGATTGATTGTGTAGAATCGTTCATCGTTTTATTTATCGCTTCTAAGTTATCTTTGGTCTCGTTCATATGGTGCGTTATATTTTTAAGCTCAAAGTTGAATTTAGCGTTAAAAACGGAAGTTTTTGTTGCATTAAGTATAAGTTCATTGAAAACATTTCTTGAAAAACCAATCATATCGTTTAAAAAAATCTTAACTGCCTCAATAAAACCAGGTAAATCATAGTGCCTTGTTAAATCATGCTTTTCGTTTTTTAATAAATCTGTATATTCCTTGTTTGTTTTTATAGTAGGACCTATAACAATTTTATAGTAGTACCAAAAATTAGCTAAGGCAAATATTGTTGTAGCAGCACTAAATGTGTACATGAAATATTGATTTACAAATGTTCTAAAAAATAAATACCCAATTGCTCCACCAGCAAAATACAAGAAAAATGTTACAACAGTGAAAATAACAAGTCTATTAATCATAAACGCCCCCTTTACATTTTATTATCTCAAAAAATTCTTCTTTTGGCAGCGGCTTGTAAAACAAATAACCTTGAAAATAGTCACACTCCATATTTTTTAGTTCCTCAAATTGCTCAAGCGATTCTATACCCTCTGCTATAGTTTTCAAATTTAAGCTATGTGCTAAGTAGATAATGGATTTGGTTATGTTTTTTGTTTGCATATTAAAAAGCTCTCTAACAAAAGAAATATCAATCTTCAAAAACTCAACATTTAGTTTTGTAAGATAAGATAAAGATGAGTACCCTGTGCCAAAATCGTCTATTGCAAAAGAAACCCCACTTTGTCTTAATTCGTCTATAAGTGTTCTTATATAGTTAAAATCGTGGAAAAACGCCCTCTCAATAATTTCAATTTTTAAAAACGGCTCATTAACACCGAAATACTTTAAATTAGAAACAAGACTTTGTGCTAAATGTCTTTGCATTAAGCTTTGAATTGAAAGGTTAACCGATATAGGCACTGTATGTTTACAGTAAGATTTTATGGTTTTAAAATCGTTTAAAACTTCGTTTAAAATCATACTTTCTACATCAACTATCAAAGAAGTATCTTCTAGTATCGGTAAAAATTTGCCAGGCAATAAAATTTTACCATTTTTGTTCCACCTTAAAAGAGCTTCTGCACCAACAATGTTTTTATCTTTATCAACATATGGCTGATAAAACGGCAAAAATTCCTTGTTTAATACCGCAAGTTCTAGTTCTGCTTTTAGTTTTAATTTTTGAGAAGACTTTGTCTCTATATCTTTTCTAAAAAAACCTACCTGGTTTTCACCTTTTTGTCTTGCATCCACAAGTGCTACTTGAGCTTTGTTTAATAAATCCTTCGCATTTTTGGAGTCATTTGGGAAAAAGCTAAGACCTAAATTAAACGACAGCAATATTTTATGATTTTCTATTATATATGGTTTTTCTAGTCCTTTTAAAAGCTTTATTGCTATTATCAAAGCATCTTCTTGCGTTTTTAAGTCTTTTATTAAAATACCAAATCTATCGGATTCAAGCTTTGCAACCACATCATTGCTTCTAATATTTTGCTTTAGGCGCAAGGCAATCTCTTTTAGTATCTTATTGCCCATTTCATAACCAAAAGCATGGTTTATGTTTTTAAACTGTATGGGGTTTATCAACATAATTGAGCTTACCTGTTTATAATCATTAACTTTTTGAAAGAAAAGCTCGCAAGTATATAAAAAAGTAGAAAAGTTTATAAGCCCTGTTGTTTCATCAAAATGCATTAATTTGTAAAGTTTATCTTTTAGTTCTTCCTTTGTTGAGATTTCCTTTGCAATTAGTATATAGTGTGTAATTTTGCCATTATTTACAAAAGGAGAAATACTTGTGTAGAATTCTTTTGAGTTTTCTCTAAGGTTATACTTTAGCAAACCAAAAAAATCTTCACCTTTTTTTAAAGTATTGTAAAAATTATTTTTTATAATTTTAAAATGCTCTTTTTCAAATAAAAAAGCTATTTTCTTGCCAATTAAAAACCTAAAAGTATCGTTTGAAAAATACTTACCTTCGTTTACAAAAATTATCTTAAAATTGCTATCGCAAATAACTATAAGTTCATTGCTTTGATTAAGTGCTGAAAAAATTAGGGAGGAGAACCTATCTTTTTCAATCTTACTTAGCGCAAATGTCAGATCTTCTTTAATTTCATTGAGCAAGTGTAAAAATTTATTATCAAAAGTATCTGGTAGTACATCCAAAATCAAAACAATGTATGCAACTTTGGCATCTTTTAGAATAGGAATTGCGCATGTTGAGTGAATATTGAACCTTTCAAAAAAGTCTTTTTGACAGTTTTGTGTTTGGCTAACATCTTGTATTAAACCAATGTTTTTTGAAAAATAGGCTTTCGATACAGAACAGTTGCAGATATTTTGTGACTTAACTTCTAACTGTAAATTTAGGCTATCTTCGTCTATATAATTTTTTGCACGCTTATAAATAACTTTAAATTTTTTATTTTTCACGACACCAAGCACACACGCACTATAAGAAACTCTATCAACCAAAACATTGCAAACCGCTCTTAGTAAATCACTCTCGTTATTTTGTCTGATAATTAGCTGATTTACTTGGCTTAACGCAAAAAATAACTTTTCGTAAGATTTTTCTTTTGTTTTATCAAATACCAATACTAATCCTGATGGTTTCCCTTCAAACTCAACAGTATATGCAAAAATTGAAACAGGTATCTTGGCTTTATGCTTATTGTAAAAAAAGTGCTCTTTTAGCTCTATTGAAAACGCTTTGCCACTTAAGCGCTTCAGCACAATATCTTTGATGGAATTTAGACTATCTGCATCGACTTGAAAAAAATCAAAAAAGCTTTTGTTTAAAAGTTCGCCATGCTCGTACCCTAAAAGTTTTTCAAGTGTTTTATTTGCATAAACAATTTTGCCATTTTCTTGATATATAAATACACCAAAAATTTCAGAACTACCAAAAATGTTTAAATAATTATTAATCTTTTTACACCTACTTAATAAATTTTCGAGCAACCAATACCAATATTATTATTGTCTTATATTAAAATTTTTTTAATTTGTAAAGAAAATTATGCACAAATTAAATAATAATATGCAATTAAAATTAAATATCAATTTAAAAATATAAAAAGCAACAAATATTGACGCTAACCAAATATTAAAATATACTGTTGTTTGGTTATGTTAGATTTTTTGTGCGAACCTTGTTATGAATAGACTCACACATGGTGGCAATATATATAGTTTTGCAAGAAAACTCCATTTAAGATCAAATGATATTATTGATTTTTCCTCAAACATAAATTTTGTAAAACCAAATGTAAAATTAAATGTCGATATTTCATTATACCCAGACCCAAACTACTCAAGGCTAAAAAAAACCATTGCAAAAAAGTTTAATGTAAGCACTAGCTACATACAGTTATTTAACGGTGCAAGTGATGCTATATTTAATATTTTACAACACTACAAAACTGTAGTTTTATACGCACCAATTTACTTAGAATATAAAAAAGCCCAGCGCATCCATATGATAAATAGGTTTGAAAACATTTATGAAATACCAAAAAAAGATGCACTTGTAGTTTTTGTTAACCCATCTACACCGGATGGAACATATTATAATTTAGATAATTTTTTTGAAATTTGGCACAAGCAAAACAATACAGTCTTAATTGATGAGTCTTTTTTAGATTTTTGCAATAAAAAAAGTGCTATAGACTACCTTGAGCAATACGACAAATTGATTGTTTTAAAGTCTTTTAGTAAGTTTTATGCGTGCGCAGGCGTAAGAGTAGGCTGCACAATTAGTAAGATAAAATTTGATACATCTATTTGGAATATATCGTTATTTGATGAAAATTACATTTTTCAAGCGCTAAATGACTCAAAATTCAAATCAAAATCAATTAAAGGCAATGAAAAAAACAAAAGTATACTATATGAAATTTTAAAAGAAAGCAACCTATTTGAAACGATATTTGATAGTTGTGCAAATTTTTACCTTGCAAAGCTAAAAAACTTATCAGCTTTAACCTTACAAAGAAAACTATCCGAATATAGAATTTTAATTAGAAATTGCTCTAACTTTGACTTCTTAAACGAATATTTTGTGCGTTTTGCGGTAAAATCAAAAAAAGACTTAAAAATACTTAAAAGGGCACTAAAATGAACGATATTGCAGTATTTGGCTCATCATCTAGCGCAGGAAAATCTACTATAACAATGTTTTTACTAAATATTTTAAAACAGCACAATATAAATGCCCTGCCCTTTAAAGCACAAAACTTTTCAAACAACTCAACAGTAGCTGACGACAATACAGAAATTGCCTTTGCTCAGTATTTTCAAGCTAAATCTGTAAATCTTAAAACAACACGCTATTTAAACCCATTGTTAATAAAATCTGGCAAAAATTCTCACTTGCATATTATAGAAAACGGCAGATTTTTCGGCGAATTATCACCCATTGAGTATTACAATACAATTGATAGATTTAAAAAAACAGTGGAGCAAGGCTACATAAAATTAAAACAAGAAGGTACAGTAGTGTCAGAAGGCGCAGGAAGCCCAACTGAGTTGAATTTTTTGGATAGAGATTTAGCAAATGCCTTTATTGCACTTAATTTTAAACCTAAAATTGTATTTGTTGCAGATATTGAGCGTGGGGGTATTTTTGCAAGCATCTTTGGCACTAAAGAATTATTAAAAAAAATTGGTTTAGAGATTTCTGGTGTAATTGTTAATAAATTTAGAGGCGATACAAGACTGTTTAGCAACGGCATAAAAATAATAGAAAAAGAGTTTAATATACCTGTTTTGGGCGTGTTGCCTTATTTAGAGCTTAATGTAGGCTTTGAAGATAGTTTAAATACAACTAACTATATACAGCGCAAAAAACCCATTATAAAAGCCGGTGTGTACAATTTTAAATATATAAGCAATTACTACGATATTGAACCGTTGATTTTAGATAAAAATGTAGAAGTTACTTTTTTTAGCAATTTAAACCAAGCAGATTTATTTGATGTTGTAGTGCTTCCTGGTTCAAGGCAGACAGTTTTGGATTTATTGCTGATTAAAAAGCAAGCCTACAAAATTTTGAAGAAAACAAAAATTATTGCCTTATGCGGCGGATATCAAATGCTGTTTGAAAATATTTATGATTGGATAGAATCAGACATAAAGCACACAAAAGGTTTAGGTTTAATAAAAGGCGATGTTAGGTTTGAGGCAAACAAAACACTAAAGCGATCTAAATATAAAATTGGCAATTTTGATATAGATGGTTTTGAGATGCACTATGGCAAAGCAGATAAGCTTTATTTTGAAGATGAAAATATTTTTGGCACATTTGTGCATGAGGCTTTATACAATGACCGCTTAAGAACATACCTGCTAAAAAAAATCAACCCAAACTACTGTGGTTACAACTATACAAAAGCCTACAAAAAGCACCTTGCGCAATTTATAGAAAACGCTAAAATGAACTTTTGTGTGGATAAATTTTTTAAACTCCTATAGCGCCTTAGCTCTATGCGCTTTTGTTTTAGAAAATATATTTGGCTCTATTAAATTTAAATTTCACCCTATCTACTTATTAGGAAAGTACATTAGGTTCTTTGAAAATCATTTTTACAAAGATAGTATTTTTGCAGGATTTATACTGTGTGTTTCCACAATCATTTTATCTATAGTTGTTGTAGCTTTAATAAAATTATCGCTACCTAACTTTTACTGGCTTTTATGTGAAGTAATTATCGCAAGTACTTTGCTAGCAAACAAGCTTTTGTACACTGAAGTAAAAAAAGTTGTTTTATCGGACAACCCAAAGCAAGAGTTAAAGTACCTAGTAAGTAGAGATGTGGAACATTTGAGCGATTCTGATGTATACAAAGCTGCAATCGAAACTTACGCAGAAAATTTGAATGATGCAGTCATTGCGCCTTTGTTTTATTTATTATTCTTTGGTGTTTGGGGTATTGTGGTTTATAAGGCTGTCAATACGCTTGATTCTATGGTAGGCTACAGAAATGCTCGCTACGAAAAGTTTGGCAAAATCAGCGCGCGCCTTGACGATGTGTTAAATTTTATACCCGCAAGGCTAACAGCTATATTAGTTTTGCTTTTGAATAACAAATTAAAATACCTAAAACATATAAATTCGCTTTCACGATATTACCCAAGCTTTAATGCGGTATACCCTATTGGGGCTTTTGCTTATTCACTTGGGATATGTCTTGGTGGACCAAGCGTTTATTTTGGCAAAACAGTATTTAAGCCTACGCTTGGCTATAATAAATGCACATTGGATAAAAACGATGTATTCTGCGCGCTAAACCAAAAAACAAAAATCGACATGGCTATATTTTTAGTGCTCTTGCTTTATTTTATTTTTGAAAACTGGAGGTTGTTAATTAGATGAAAGCATTGTTTATCGGGGCAAATAAAAGTGGCAAATCGCGCATTGCTTTAGAGTATACGCTTAAATTTGCTTCAAAAAAGCCCTATTTTATAGCAACAGGCATCCCAACAGATGAAGAAATGAAAAATAAAATTGAGATTCACAAAAAAGACCGCCAAGACAGATTTATTACAATAGAAGAACCTATAGAGCTCTATAAAGTAATAAAGCCCATAGAAACTTACAAGCTTATTGACTGTTTGAGTTTTTGGGTTAGCAATATGCTTTTAAACAATAAAGAGGATGAAATATTAACTGAAGCAGAAAAAATATCTCAAATAGAAAACTCAATTTTTGTTATAAATGAAGTAGGCGCAGGTGTAATACCGGCAAACGAACTTGCAAGAAAATTTGCCCACTACAATGGCCTTGTATCGCAAATCATTGCAAAAAACTGCAATGAAGTGTATTTTTGCATAGCCGGTCTAAGTTTAAAAGTAAAATGAAAAAATTTTTTGTTGGTTTTGCTATTGCATGGAATATGCTAACCGCTATACCCATTTTTAGATTACACACTTTCAAAGAAAGTTATATGGGTTTTTCGTGTGTCAGTTATGGTATCGTAGGTTTTATATTAGGAGCAATAATTTATTGCATAAACTTAATATTTCAAAACCAAAACCCACAAGTGTTAATAAAAATTTTACTATTTGGGTTTTATACACTATCTTATGGAGCGCTTCATTTAGATGGTCTATTTGATAGTCTTGATGCAATTTTTTTAAAAGCACCAAGAGAAAAAGTTTTAAGCGTTTTGAAAGATCCACATTTGGGAGCATTTTCTGTAATTTTTGGCACATTGTTTTTAATTACAAAGCTTGGTGCTTTTGTTTACCTAAATCATTTGCTTTTTTTTATTTTGATTGCCGCATCTTCACGCTATAGTGTAATTTTTTCTATTAAATTCTTTCCTTATATTTCGCAAGGTATGGCTAAAAGCGCAAAATATGAACTAAAAAACTACCATTTAGCCGTTGCAAGCCTAATAATGATCGTGCTTTGCACATTTGTTTATAAATTTGCTTTAATATTTTTGGTAGGAAGCGTTTTTTTTAGTTTGTTTTTTGGTTTTTTGCTTACAAAAAAGTTTGGTGGCTTAAATGGTGATATGTATGGGTTTTTAATTGAAGTAAATGAGCTTTTGATGCTTTTGGCAAGTGTTTTTTTTGGTAAATATTTGCCTTGACACATTGCAAGAAATTTCATAATTTAATTAGCAAAAGCGGGGCGTAGCGCAGTCTGGTAGCGCACCAGTTTCGGGTACTGGGTGTCGGAGGTTCAAATCCTCTCGCCCCGACCAATAAAGTAAATTTACTTTGTCTTTTCCCATTCTTCGATATCACCAACTACAACAAAAAATAAAGGGTGCGGTGTGATTTTTGATAGCTCGCATTTTGCTAAAAATTCGTACTTTTCTTTATCCCTGTTAATAAGTTTGCTGCATAAATGATTAAACTCAAACTCAAGCTGACCTTTCGTAATTGATATTTGAGATGTTAATATATCTACAGTTGATATTTTATTGGAATCAAAACTATAACCTCTGTTTTTAGCTTCTTGTAAAACAAAATATAAAAAAGAATTTATAGCTTTTATAGGGTTAGAATATTTCTTAAATCTTTCTAACTGCGGGTGGTTTTTGTAACCTACGGTTTTTCCTTCAAGGACTTTTTTAGCTAATAAACCTTCCCGCCACAGCGCTACTAAACCTTTTGTATCTAGATAATGCGGATGAATTGACCACAATCGCATAACAATAATCTCCTTTTTTAGATACTGCAGGTAAATAAACTGTGTTTGCCTCTACAGCCTCATTATTTTAGATACTAAACTTTTAATATCTATAACTTGTAAAAATGAAAAAGTCAAGTAAAGAACTATGTATGTTAAACAATTTTTTAGTATTCTTTAAGCTTTTCTTTTATTGTTTGGGCTATATTTATCGTGATGCCTTTTATTGAGCAAAGCTCCTCAATTGAAGCTTTTTTAATATTTTCAATGCTTCCAAACTTTTCAAATAGCTTTTTTTTCCGCTGTGGCCCGATAAACTCAATTCTATCTAGTGCACTTGCAATTGTAGTGCGGCTTCTTAGGTTTCTGTGGTAGGCATTTGCAAATCTGTGCGCTTCGTCGCGTAATTTTTGCAAAAAATTTAGCAAACCTTTATTGACATCAACCCTACCTTCTGGCAAATATACACTATCTTTTACATCATAAAGGCTCCTTAGCGCCTTGTGGTCAATCTTTTCTTTAGCTATACCGATAGCTTTTAACTGACACTCCAAAGCCGCTTTAAGCTGTATTAGACCACCATCAATAACTACAACATCTGGCAGTATACTTTTTGAATTTCTAAGCAAATTTATGTGTCTGCAAATAGCTTCTTTCATAGAATCGTACTCAAACTTTGACTCTAGTTTATATTTTCTATAATAAGCTTTATTAAAACCGCCAATATCAAAACGCACAACTCCAGCCACTACATTTTCAAAACTGATATGCGCAATATCAAACACATCAAAATAGTAGGGTATCTTATCCAAATTTAGCAATGATTTAATCTGTTTAAAGATCTCCAAGTTTGCATTGATTTTTGAAAGGTGTAGTTCTAATTGTTGCTTTGCGTTATTTTGGGCTAATTGGAGAATTTTTAAATTTTCACCGCGCTTTGGGTGTTGCACTTCTGGCTTTTTATCAAATAAAAGCTCTGGCATGCTTATCTCTTCGTCCGTTAAAATTGTCTGTGGCAATAGTTCGCCTTGTAAGTAATACTGGATGATAAACTCTTGCTTTGAGTCTAAATCAAAATACTTATCAAAGAAAAAGCTCTTGCCTGCTATAACTTTACCCAACCTAATATTCAAAATATAAGCGCATGTTACGCCTTCTTTTTCGAAAAAAGCAAAACAATCCAATATTTCGGCTTTTGTGTCTGTAACGATGGGTTTTTCTTTTAGTATGTTTATTGCGCTAAGCGCATCTCTTAGTTCAATCGCTTTTTCAAATTGCTCATTTTGGGCGTATTGATTTATTTGCTCAACAATTTTATGCTTTAGTATATTGTGATTTTTAGACAAAAGTAGCTTTATCTCATCTATTATATTTAAGTATTCTTCTTGGCTAATCAGTTGTGCGCAGGGCGCTAGGCACTTATTCATTTGGTAGTAAATGCATGGTTTTTGGTTTGTTTTTTGACAATTTTTGTCGTCTTTTTGAATAATTTTAAAATAACTCTTTAAAACTTTAATTAACAAATGCAAACTATCCGCAGATGGAAATGGGCCAAAATAAAAATCATTTTTGTTCTTTATGCGCCTTGAGTAGGTTATGCGCGGAAATCTTTCGCTGTAAGTTATACGCAAATACGGGTAGCTTTTATCGTCTCTAAAAACTATATTATACGGCGGTCTTTGGTCTTTTATTAAATTGGATTCCAAAAGTAAGGCTTCTTCTTGTGTATTTGTGACTATAAATTCCACACCGTAGGCTTCTTGAACCATTCTTTGCTTGTATGGGTCAATATTTTTTCTAAGATAAGAAGCAAGCCTGTTTCTTAAATTTTTAGCTTTACCAACATATAAAAGCTCATTTTGTTGAGAAAAAATCTTGTAAACACCAGGAAGTTTAGGTATGTCGTGCAAAAGGGACTTATCTGTAAAAATTTCCACATAACTCATAGCCTTAGATTATACCAAAAATTTATTAATTGTAGAGGTAGCAAAGGGCTCATATTTGCCCTTTGCTAAAAATATTGTTATAGGGGGGATGCTCCAGTTACAATTGGTATATTTGGGTTTCTTGAAGCGCTTACCATTGAGCCATTGTATGTAAAAACTAACTCGTTATCAAATAAAGCCCTTTCGACAAACCATAAACCACTTGCAAAATAGCCTGTGTTACAATAGGAAATGATTGGTTTGTCTTGATTTATGCCTGCCTTTTTGAGCATCTCTTGCATTTCTTGGGGAGTTTTAACTAAAAAGTAATTATCCACTTTTTTCACATACTCTCCAACTGGTAAATTTAATGCGCCTTTTATATGACCATACTTTGCAAGACGCTTATCGCTAGTAAATTCACCTGTATATTGAGCCATAGGCCTTACATCAACAATTTGTATTTTATTCTCGTTATTTACAGCCCATTCAACAAAATTACTAAATACATAGGTTTGGGGCGTATTGTAAGCTATAACAAACTTAGTTTTTGGTAATTTTACTTCGCCTGACTGCAAAGGTTTTTTTTCATCTGCCCATTTTTCAAAACCACCATTCATAAAATAAACATTCTCTACACCAGCCCACTTTAGTGCTAATATAACTCTTGTTGCATTTGTTAGAAAAAAAGCTGGGTTATCGCCACCAGAATAAACTACCACAGTATCTGTAGGCAAAATGCCCGCATTCGACAAAGCTTCTTCGAGCTGTGTATTATTTGCTATACTTGCTGCCTTAACACCGTATTTTTCGCTAAAAAGCTCACCTGTGGGTGTTAAATTAATTGCATTAGGCAAATGGGCTTTCAAATAGGCTTCTTGAGGTCTTGTGTCAATAATAACCACGCCCTTTTTACCAATCATAGATGCCACTTCTTGAGTGCTTATAATACCAACTTTTGCAAATGCAAAGTTAAACAATAAAAGTAAAGCAAAACACGCCATCAAAGCTACACGCTTTAACATAACTACCTCCTAGTAAGTGTATTTCTCACTATATAATATACATATACTATAAAATTTCAACCCCAAAAAATTTTTTCAAAAATTTAAAATAGTGTATATAATATGCAAGGGTATGAAAAGTCTTGTTGAAGTTTTAGAGTTTGATAAGCTAAAAGATATACTAAAAGAGTTTGCTCAAACTACTTACGGGAAAGAATACATCGACCAAATTGAACCTATATTTGACTTTGAAACAGTAAAACAAAATACAAAAAATCTCGAAATTTTTTTTGAAACACTTAATAAATCCGTTCCGACACTAGATGATATATACATTGATACACTTTTAAATCAAGCTTCATATACTATATTAAACGCAAAAGAAATCTACTACATATACACTTTTATTGATTTTACTAGCAACTTGGATAAAAACCTCGACGATAAGCTAAAAAATTATATTACATTTGCGAACCTTGATAAATTAAAATTTTTAATAGCACAAACAATAGATGAAACAGGCTATGTTAAAGATTCAAGCACAAAAAAACTCGCTTTTTTGCGTTCTAAAATTAAATCCACAAAAGACGATATAGCTACATTTTTACATTTTTTTGTTAGGAAAAAAGGACTGCAAAACATCTTGCTCGACACGAATGTATTTTTAAAAAACTCGCGCTTTACAATACTGGTTAAACCAAACTACAAAGAGTACATTAAAGCAAGAAAGGTAGATATATCAAAAGCAGGCTTTTTTGTAGAACCCTACGAAGTATTTGAAAAAAACAATAACCTTGAAGATTTGATATTGGAAGAAACAAAAGAAACTCAAAAAATCTTAACGGCATTTACAAACCTTATAAGAAAACACACCAAAGAACTACTACATAATACAAAAGAATTAGCAAAATTCGATAGTTTTTGTGCAAAAATTCTATTTGCAAATAAGTTTAATGCGCATCTTACATGTTTTGATGAAACAAAACGCCTCATTGCGCAAAACTTAAAACACCCCTTGCTTCTAAAAACTCATCAAAATGTCGTAGGAAACGATTTAGAGTTAAATGGGTCTTTAATTATAACAGGACCAAACACGGGCGGCAAAACGGTGTTTATTAAGCAAGTAGGCCTTGCTGTATTGTGTGCTTTTGCAAATATACCCGTTTGTGCACAATACTTTTGCATAGGCAAAGTATCAAATGTTTTTGCCATTATAGGCGATGAGCAACAAACCGAAAGCTTGAGCACATTTTCTTCTAATATGGTGAGAATAAAAGAAATAATTGACAAATTTGATGAAAATTCGCTAATACTGTTAGATGAGCCAGGAGGCGGGACAAGTCCAGAAGAAGCCTACGCCATCGTTTATGCAATCTTTTTTTATCTAAATAAAAAAAACCCAATGCTTATAATGAGTACACACTATAGAAACTTAGTATACAAGCTAAAAGATATAGACAATGTGCGATTAGCGGCATTTGAGTTTAATGAGGAAAAATTACAGCCAACCTACAAACTCATTTTTGATAAAATTGGCAAAAGTTACGGCATTGAAATTATGCGAAAATATCTAAATGATGAAATATTCGAGATATCAAAAAATGTTTTTGAGTCAAAAGAAAACCAAATATTTGATAAATACGAAAAAGAACTCAACGAGATGTTAAACAAAAAGGCTTTATATAAAAATCTTATAAAAAGATACAAGATGCTTTTCAATAAGCTTAGCCTAGAAGCAACTCAACTAAAACAAAATTTAATTAGAGAACATAATGAAACAGTAGATCAATATAAACATTTGATTGAATCACTTAAAAAAGAAATCTCAAGAGTTATAAAAACAAAAGAAATCAAGGAAGCTCAAAGATTTGTAAATAAATTAGAATCAATAAACATACAACCAAAAACGCAAAACCTTAGTAACACCCAAACTTTTGAAAAAGGTGATACAGTTCAACTTGGAAAATCTATTGGCATAATAATTGATATTAGAGGTGACTACGCTCAAGTAAATATAGATGGCAAAATAGTTAAAACACAAACCTCGTTACTCGAAAAAAAGCAGGAAAAAATTAAAAAACAAAGTAGATTGAATGTTATAAAATCACCAAAAGAAACACAAGAGCTAAATATTATTGGTATGTATGCGTTTGAAGCGGAACTAGAGGTATTGCAATTTTTGGAGTATGCAGCTTTAAATAACATTAAAGAAGTTCGCATAATACATGGAAAAGGCAGTGGCGTATTGAAAGAAATGGTAAGAAATTTATTAAAAGAACACAAATCGGTTGAGAGTTTTTCTATGGCACCGCCTAATTTAGGTGGAGATGGTGCTACAGTTGTGACTTTAAAATGAATTTAGCTCAAGAGATTAAAAATAGATTAGATATAGTAGATTTTATAAATAGATACATAACTTTAAAAAAAAGCGGCAATAATTACATTGGTTTGTGCCCATTTCACTCTGAAAAAACACCATCGTTTACAGTTAATAAAGAAAAACAATTCTTTCATTGTTTTGGTTGCGGTGAAAGTGGTGATTTAATAACTTTTTATATGAAAATTGAAAATTTGGATTTTAAAGAGGCTGTTAAAAATTTGGCTCTTGAGCTTGGGTTAGAGATTAATTCTGATGATGAAAGCACAAAGAAAGAAAACTTACTGCTTGATATTAACAAATTTGCATGCGAATTTTTCCAAAAAAAACTTAAAAATTCGGATTTTGCACAAAATTACCTTAAAAAAAGGCAAATAGAGCCAAAAACTCAAGAAATCTTCCAAATCGGCTATAACCCTAACGATAACTCATTAATAGATTTTTTACTCAAAAAATACTCAATTAAGCTGCTTAATGAAAGCGGGATTACATCCAACAATTACAATATATTTGCTGGAAGATTAATGTTTCCTATATCTGATGAATATGGCAAGATCGTAGGTTTTTCAGGTAGAGCCTTACATGACGACCAAAAAGCAAAATATATAAATACAAAAGAAACATCCATTTTTTCTAAACAGCGACTGCTATATGGATTTGATAAAGCCAAAAACCACATAAAAGATTACCTTATAGTATGTGAAGGTTATTTTGATTGCATTAGACTACATCAAGAAGGCCTGCAATGCACAAGCGCTACAATGGGTACAAATCTGTCCGATTATCACATAAGGCTTATCAAAAGATTCACTAATAAAATTTATTTCAATTTTGACTCAGACGAAGCTGGTATAAAAGCGATGCTAAAAAATACCAAAGTTTTGGGTCAGTTAGATGCCTATGTAATAGAATTCAACCTAAAAGATGCACAAAAAGAAGATCCAGACAGCTTTGTAATGAAATACTCCATACAAGAGTATAAAAAACTCCTGCAAAGCGCAAAAGACTATTTTAGTTTTTTAGAAGAAAAGATATTAAAACAGCATAATTTACAAAATGCCAGACTTACCCAATCACAACCCATATTGGTTGCAACTGCGGTTAATGCTATAAAAAACGCTATAGACAATATCAGCGATCCAGTGTTAAAAAATCTATATTACTCAAAAGCAAGGCGACTATTAAACTTAAACATTGTTCAAAAAAACTATAAATCACAAGAAACACCTAAAAAAACATACACAAAAAGTCATTATATAATTTCTTACCTATTAAAAGACCCTTTTTTGCTAGATTGGGTAGAAGACAAAGAAGAATTTGCAAAAAACTTTGACGGCACACTTAAAGAAATATACTTAAAACTTACACAAAACAAAGAAGTTAGTTTTGAACAATTTGTATCTACTATGGATAAGCAAACTGCTTCGATATGCTATGAATTGTATTTATTAACACATGAAGAATCAATTTCTCAAAAACGCACAAATTTTTTAATGCTTATAAATGCTTTAGAGCTAGAAAAGCTAAAAAAACAAATGCATTACTATCTTAAAAAAATTGTTCAAGAACCAGACAACGAAGAACTAAAAGAGCTCTACAGACAAACCAAAAACAAACTGCAAAGGCTAAATAATGAATAAAATAAAGGTACCATTTAAATTTAATTTAGAATATACGCTAGAAAGTGGACAAATATTTAGAATATCAAAAATAAACGATGGTTATAGAATATTCTCTAATGCAATTTTTGATGTGTATTTTGATGGCAAATACTTATACTACAACAATGCCGATGAAAATTATATAAAGAGGTTTTTCTCGCTAGATATTGACTTTGATAAGATTGTTAAAGAAATTTCCAAAGACACACACATAACAACAGCGCTAAAAGCTTTTGAAGGCTTAATTATACTAACGCAGGACCCTTACGAAACCACTGTATCTTTTATATGCTCGGCTTTTAATAATATTAAGCGCATAAGGTTAATGCTAGATAGAATATGCATGGAATACGGAAATCAAACGGAGCTTGGCTACACATTTCCAGCTTGTGGTATAGATTTTGATGAAAATAAGCTACAAAAATGCGGTTTGGGTTTTAGAAAAAAATACATTGCTCAGTTAAAAAAGAGCAGAGAATTCTTTTATTATTTATATAATCTTGACACTAATTTTGCAAAAAAAGAATTAATGGGTATAAAAGGGATAGGATCTAAGGTAGCAGACTGCATATTACTTTTTGCATATAGACGCTATGAGGTATTTTGCACCGATGTGTGGATAAAAAGAATTATAGAAAAACTTTATTTTAACAATATTAAACAAAGTGTAAGAATTATTGAAGAATTCGGAAAAGATTATTTTGGAGAATACGCAGGTGTTGCCCAACAATATTTATTTTTGGCTGCAAAAAAAGGAGTTATATGAGTTATCTAATTGATTTGGCTAATTTTTTAGTAAATGCTATTGGAGCATCAGGATACATTGGTATTTTTTTATTGATGTTTTTGGAAAGCTCTATTGTGCCACTGCCTGGAGAATTTGTCATTCCCCCTGCTGGATATTTAGCGGCTACAGGAAAAATGAATCTATGGATAGTAATCATTGATGGAACGCTTGGAAGTTTGTTCGGGGCACTTTTTAATTATTATATTTCAAAAACATTGGGCTTAAAGTTTGTTTTAAAGTTTGGAAGAATTTTTAGACTCGATCATGCTTTGAAAAAAACAGTTATTTTCTTTGAAAAGCACGGAGCAATAAGTGTTTTCATTGGGAGGCTTTTGCCTACAATTAGGCATCTAATTTCAATACCCGCTGGTCTTTCTAGAATGAGAGTATTTGCATTTAGCCTTTTTACAACAGCAGGTGCTTTAATATACACTTCAGGGTTAGCCCTAATTGGCTATTTTGTAGGTAAAAATCCAGATCTTCTAAAATACTATATGCATAGATTTAGTTTAGGTTTATTTATATTCGCACTATTATTAATTGCAGGATATATAATTTACAGGAGAAAATATGATAAGTGATTTTAAAAGAGTTGGAGACATGCTATTTTTGATGGGGCTTGTTGATGCATCAAGTGGTAATATGAGCTCTAAAGTAAAAGATGAGGTTTGGATTACTAAAACGGGCAGGAGTTTATTTGGTTTAAGGAGTAAAGATATTGTAAAAATTGGGTTAGAAAAAGATGTACGCTGGAATGCCGCTTCAAGTGAGACAGAAGTGCATATTAATATTTACAAAAAAATTGATGAGGCAAAAGCCATATTACATGCACACAGCCCCTATACGGTTGCACTATCACTAAACAATAGTAAAATTACACCTAAAGACCACGAAGGACGTTTATTTTTAAAACAGGTTGATGTACTTGATATAAAAAACTGGGACGAAGCAAAATATGCAATAGCGCAGTACTTTTTTGAATCAAAAAAACACATAGTTGTAGCAAAAGGACACGGTGTTTTTGCGATTTCTGATGATTTATTCAACGCTTTAAAACTAATTAGCGCATTGGAGTTTAGCTCCAAAATTATTACTTTGGAGAATAAAGTATGAAAGTTGTATTAGTTGATTTTTTAAACGCTTACCCACTTTATTTTGCACTTGTAAATAAAATAATAGATAACGATATTGAGTTTATTAGAAAAATGCCATCAGTATGTGCAAAGATGCTTTACGAAAAACAGGTTGATGTAGGTATAGCACCATCAATAGAGTATGCAAAATCTGATTACTATATTGTGCCAAATGTTTGCATATCAAGTGATTATAAAGTAAAAAGTGTTGCATTATTTTTGAAAAAACCTTTAAATGAAGTAAAAACAGTTAAGCTTGATAAAAACTCAAATACATCTGTTGCGCTAACTAAAGTTTTGTTCGCTTATAAATACAAAATTAATGTGGAATATACTGAAGATAAAGCCGATTGTGAGCTCGTCATAGGAGATAATGCACTATATCGCATAGAACATACAGATGAACAAGTTATAGATTTAGCTTATGAATGGTTAGAGTTTAGTGGGTATCCTTTTGTATTTGCGCTGTGGATTGCAAACAAAAAAATATCAACTCATTACACTGACTTATTTTTAAAAGCAAAAAATTGGGGTATAAGTCACTTAGAAACAATTGCTGAGGCTTTTTGTGATACACATAATTACGATTACAACAAAGCCAATGATTACTTAAAAAATAATTTATCCTACGACCTAACTGAAAATAAAATAAAATCACTCGAGATGTTCTTTAATTATGCTTACAAACTTAACTTAATCCCTAACAAACCAAATGTACATTTTTTAAATGAATAAAAACATCAAATATCTTTTATTTGTAAGGTTTCTAAGAAGTATCGGACAAGGTCTTTTGATTGTTGATTTTGCTCTATATTTAAAAGCTATGGGCTATAATGGTTTTCAAATAGGTTTGGTTTACACATTTATAAGCTTATTTGGTGCTTTTGGAAGTTTATTAGTGGGTGTAGTAAGCGATAAAACTAAACGAAAACCTTTTTTAATGATATACACTATGCTTTTGATGATTGCAAGCCTAGGCATGCTTTTTACAGTTAATATCTACATAATTGCAATTTTGAGCGCTTTTGGTAGCTTCGGTCTTGGCGCAAATGGCGCAGCTGGTCCTTTTTCGCCTGCAGAACAAGCGCTTTTAGCAGAAAATATCAAACCAGACAAACGAGGAGTCATTTTTAGCCTTAATACAGCTTTAGGTTTTTTGGGTATGTCAATTGGCTCTGCTTTTGCAATGCTTTTTTCTTTTTTAAAATTTAAGCAAAACAATTTAGAATACCAACTACCATATATAGTAATATTTGTTTTTGCTGCATTAACGCTAATTTTGCTGTTAAAAGTTACAGAAAACTACAAAGCAAAAGTTCCAAAATCAAGTTCACCAAGCCCACAAGAGCAAAGCGTTAATAAAAAGGAAAATTTTAACCTATTAAAGCTTATTGGTTTAAATAGCATCAACGGTTTAGCAATTGGTCTTAAAGGCCCCTTAATTGCTTACTTTTTTGCTGTAAAATTTGGTGTAGGTGCAAAACACATTGGTTTTGTTTTAGCAATAACCTTTTTACTTAGTGCTGTACTATCTTTTTATACAGGCAAACTTTCTTTGCGTATTGGTATTGTAAAATCTGTTTTTATTCAAAGGCTTGTTGGCTTAATTTTCTTAATTTTACTCCCCCTTGCGCCATCATACATTCTAGCATCAATATTTTATATTTTTCACCAAATTTTTAACAGAAGCTCAGCAGGTGCAAGGCAAGCGCTTACCGTAAGTTTAGTCAGAGACAAAAGAAGAGGATTTGCAGTAAGTATAAATTCGGCGTCTATGCAGTTTCCGCGCTCTATTGGTCCTTATATTACAGGTATTTTTTTTGATGCGGATCTCTTTGCGTTACCATTTTTTATGGCTGCCTTCTTACAAGGACTATACTTAATATTTTACAAAAAATTTTTTAAAGATTTTAATTTTCCTACAGAATAAAGTGATTACTTGACTTTAGTGTGCTTTATGTGTTAGCATAGTTGTTGTGATTATACCAACTGCATTGCTTTTGCTCAGTATTTTTTTTATAGTTATTGCAAGTGAAGCGTTTACCAATTCTTTAGAATACATTGGCTATAAATTAAACCTCTCGCAAGCAGTTATTGGCTCAATTTTAGCCGCTGTAGGTACTGCCTTGCCAGAAACTATACTGCCTATTATCGCAATTTTATTTTTAAAACATTCAGCAAATGAAATCGGTATAGGTGCTATACTCGGCGCACCTTTTATGCTTTCAACACTGGGGTTTTTGATGGTTGGTATAGGCGCTGCAATAAGATATTTCTTTAAAAAAGGCACTTTTAGCGTTAATATAGAGACAAAAACTACAAAAAGGGACTTAACATTTTTTTTGGTGTCTTATTCGCTTGCAATTACAACAACACAGTTAACCAACCTAAAAGATTTAATGGCTTTAGTAATAATTTTAATTTATATGTTATATATGTATTTAACATTCAAAGACAGAAGTTCAAAGCTAGAATTTAAAGAAAAGTTATCATTTTCAAAATATTTAAAGCTAAAAGAAAATTTACTTGTAGCATTTTCTCAATTATTTTTCTCTTTGGCTGTTATTGTTTTTGGAGCTTACGCATTTGTAGACCAATTAAGTGCCTTAAGCCAGCGTTTCGGGTTTAACCCATTGATATTTTCCCTACTTATTTCTCCTATTGCAACAGAGTTACCAGAAAAGATCAACTCTCTAACATGGACACTTAAAAATAAAGATATTTTAGCCTTTGGCAATATCAGCGGTGCAATGGTTTTTCAATCAACCTTTCCAGTTAGCATAGGTATACTTTTAACCGAGTGGACAATAACGCAAAACGCTCTTCTTAGCGCCTATATTGCATTATTCAATATAGCATTAATGCTTTTTTGGGTATATTTTTTTAAAAAATTAAACGCATTTATATTTAGCGTCAATTTATTTACCTACATTTATTATTTGATTAAAGTTATATAATTTTTTACGATTAGTCTCTTAAACTATAGGTTAATTTTATTTTGAATTTTCAATAAACAAATAAAAATAGCATTTATTTTTAAATTATTTTAACTACAAATAATTGACTTATTAAAAACAAAAAATTATAATAGGAAATAGTTTTATTAAAGGGGGTTTTTATGAAAAGTACGCTGTTTAAAACAGTCTTGTTTGTATTAGCAGCTGTGTTTACTTTTGGGTTTAGCGCAAACAAATCATTTGCAGCGCAAAGCACCATTAAAGTTGGTGTCGTTTATTCTATGACTGGGGCAGTTGCTTCTTTTGGACAAAGCGCATGGGATGGCTTGCAGGTAGCCAAAGAAATTATGCCAACTGCTCTGGGTAAAAAAATTGACCTCATACTGGTAGACGATCAGGGCGATAAGGTTCAAGCAGCAAATGCAGTAAACAAACTCGTCTACGACAACAAAGTTGATGCAATTATTGGTCCTCTAATTTCTGGTAATGTTATGTCTGCTACACCTATTGTGGAAAAAGCTAAAATTCCGCTAATCACACCCACTGGGACAAACCCATTGCTAACTCAAGGCAAAAATTTCATTTCAAGAGCATGTTTTATTGACCCGTTTCAAGGCAAAGTTGCAGCCATTTATGCTGTAAAAAATTTACACGCAAAAACTGCTGCAATTGTTATTGACTCAGCGCAAGACTACTCAGTTGGGCTCGCAAAGTTTTTTGAAGAAAATTTCAAAAAATTGGGCGGCAAAATTGTAGCTAAAACATTTATACAAACTGGAGAGAGCAATTTTTCTGCTCAGATAGCTGCTCTTAAGCCTGCAAACCCACAAATTATCTATATGCCATGCTATTATCAAGAAATTGCTCTTTTTGCAAGACAAGCAAGAGAATTTGGCTTAAAACAAACAATATTGGCCGGTGATGGAGCAGCAGAAGCTGCATTAATAAAAGTTGGTGGAGCTGCCGTAAATGGTTTAACTTTTACAACAGGTTTTGCTCCAGAAGCAATAAAAACTCCATTGGGCAAAAAATTTGAACAAGCCTATATTGCAAAATATAAAAAATTACCAGATAACTTTGCTGCTTTATCTGCCGATGCATATTTTATGCTAGTTAATGCCATTGATAGAGCAAAATCAGATAACCCAGTCAAAATTAATACAGCACTTAGAGAAACCAAAAACTTTCAGGGTATAACTGGCAACATAACACTTGTTAATGGAGACGCTATAAAACCAGCTGTTATTGAGAAAGTTGAAAATGGCAAATTTGTGTATGTTACAACAATCAATCCTTAATAAAAGCTATTTTTGGGGCAGCGCTTGCTGCTCCTTTCACAAAATCAAAAACTATATATTTTCTAAAAGGATGACTAAATAAATGTTAACAACCATTCTCCAACAATTAATAAATGGAATTTCTGCGGGTAGCTTGTATGCCCTTGTAGCTATTGGTTATACAATGGTATATGGCGTTTTAAGAATGATAAACTTTGCCCACGGTGATATTTTAATGGTAGGAGCATATTTGGCTTTTTTTGGAATTAGCGCATTTATGCTACCATGGTGGGTTTCTTTCACCACTGCGATCATACTAACAGGCTTTGTTGGTGTTTTA
>Ga0078972_1007698_pt1 | contig 23625 bp, 20 predicted proteins | sample YelNatPaOPGAMG01_FD_67568 | JGI IMG/M metagenome (GOLD analysis project Ga0078972, IMG submission 67568) | Hot spring thermophilic microbial communities from Obsidian Pool, Yellowstone National Park, USA - OP-RAMG-01 (SPADES assembly) (version 2) | ecosystem: Environmental > Aquatic > Thermal...
AAATGCAATTTCTGGATTAGTCGTTGCATAAACTTTTATATTTCACAGTGCTTTTGATGCGGTTTCGCAGTTGATTCTTGCCATGAGTGTGTTATATTAACCGTTATAAATATCAAAGGTCAAAATGTTTCACGTGAAACACTATGAAGATAATACATTATGATACCCTTTATGATGTAATTGTAGTAGGCGCAGGGCATGCGGGTATAGAAGCCTCTCTTGCAGCTGCACGCATGGGCTGTAAGGTGTTGTTACTTACAGGGAATCTGGATACTATAGGATATATGTCATGTAATCCGGCTATAGGTGGGTTAGCGAAAGGACAGCTCGTAAGAGAGATAGACGCACTTGGGGGACAGATGGCAAAAACAACGGATTATGCCGGTATACATTTCAGACGATTAAATACAAACAAAGGACCGGCCGTGAGGGGTAATAGGGCTCAGTGTGACAGGGTGATGTATAGGACATATATGAAAAAGATAATTGAACAGCAAGAAGGTATAGACCTTAAACAGGCAATGGTGACAGGGATTATAGTGGAGGATAAAACAGCAAAGGGCGTAGAAACCTCTATCGGGGTTAATTATTATGGTAAAACAGTAATACTTACAACAGGGACATTTTTAAATGGATTGATACACATAGGACTTACACACTTTCCAGCTGGTCGCGCTGGTGAACCGCCTTCCACAGGTATATCAGATAGCCTGAAAAGGTTTGGATTTACAATTGGTAGGCTTAAAACAGGAACAACACCAAGGCTTGATGCAAAAACCATAGATTTTTCGGTATTAGAGCCACAGCCCAGCGACAATCCGCCCTTACCATTTTCATTTTCCACAGAAAAGATAACAAACCCTCTTGTGTCCTGCTATATAACATATACCAACGAAAAGGCGCACACATTTATCCTTTCAGGACTTGACAGGTCGCCTCTTTACTCAGGTATCATCAAAGGAACAGGTGCTCGTTATTGTCCTTCAATTGAAGATAAGGTGGTTAAGTTTAAGGAAAAACCACGCCATCAAATTTTTCTTGAGCCAGAAGGGTATCAAACAAAGGAGATATATCCAAATGGATTGGCTACGAGCCTGCCATACGACATTCAGCTAAAGATGTTAAGGGCTATAAAGGGATTAGAAATGGTGGAGATTATGAGGCCCGGGTATGCAATAGAATACGATTTTGTAGATCCTACGCAGCTTTATCCAACCCTTGAAACAAAACTTATTCGTGGTTTGTATCATGCAGGACAGATAAACGGCACTTCTGGCTATGAAGAGGCTGCTGCCCAGGGGATTGTTGCGGGTATAAATGCTGCTTTAAAGGTGAAAGGTAAAAACCCTCTAATTATAACCCGTCAGCAGGCTTATATTGGTGTGCTTATAGATGATCTTGTAACAAAGGGAACTCAAGAGCCTTACAGGATGTTTACTTCAAGGGCTGAACACAGGCTTATACTGAGGGAAGACAATGCAGATATGAGACTTAGTGAAATAGGCAGGTCTATTGGTCTTTTAAGCGAAAAGGATTATGAGCTTTTTGTTCAAAGAAGACAACAATACGGAGAGGTGTTAAATAGACTCCAGACAAGAAGGGTTAAAGGTGAGGAAGTAAAGCTTATTTTAAATCAAGCAGGCTACAGCGATACAAATGAAACTACAACGCTTTACCAGTTGCTTAAAAGGCCTAATATAACCATGAAACACATTGAAGCCGTAGAACCATGGCTTTGTTCTATCAACAGTTCCATAAAGGATGCAATAGAGGTAGAGGTGAAGTATGATGGTTATATAAAGAGAGAGCTTGAGTTTATAAGCAGGATTTCAAAGCTTGAGGATACAAAGATACCGGAAGACTTTGTATTTGATCATATTCCTGGATTATCAACTGAGATAAAAGAAAAACTTAATAAATACAAGCCCTTAACACTTGGACAGGCATCGCGTATATCAGGAATAACACCAGCAGCTATAGCAATACTGGATGTGTATATTAAAAGGCATAGAATATCCCAGGACAGGCTTGGCAGGAAGCATAAAAAGGAAGATACAGTTTTAACTAATTTTAAAGAGTAGTTAACCCAGAAATGCATTTGCAAAGCTTGTCGTTGTGAAAACGAAGGGAGGGAAGTTTGCAAAGTGAGTGAAGGGGTACCCATCGGGCATATAAGCAAAGCCTTGGGCGGATGGAGCGTGCGACAAACAGGCTATCCGAAAATGGTCATTCTGAGGCATAACTGAAGGCTCTTTTTATAATTTGTAGAAAAGATCATATGCTTCACGGAGTTTACACTTAGAAAAAAACGCCCGTATTAGCATAATAGATCTACTTTTTCTTGAATTAGCAGGCAGCTCTTCAGGTAGAATTATGGATCAGTAGCGCACCCCATTAAAAACTATTGACAGTCTTAGTTTATTACAATAGCTTAAATTGTAATAATTATAGTTAAAAATGTAAGTTGAAGGAATATAAAAAATAAAGAGGAGGTGTGTTATGGAAGGAAGGATACCATTATTAGGAGAAAAAATACCGGAGATGGAGGTAAAAACAACCTTTGGGGTTAAAAAATTTCCCACGGATTTTTCAGGTAAGTGGGTTGTACTTTTTAGTCATCCTGGTGATTTCACGCCGGTTTGCACAACAGAGTTTTTTGCATTTCAAAAAAGATTTGAGGACTTTAAGAAACTTAATACAGAGCTAATAGGTCTTTCTATTGACCAGGTATTTTCTCATATCAAATGGGTTGAATGGATAAAAAAAGAACTTAAGGTAGAGATTCAATTTCCAATCATTGCAGATGACAGGGGTAAAATTGCCGAGTCTCTGGGCATGATCCACCCTGGCAAAGGTAGTAATACAGTAAGGGCAGTTTTCATATTAGATGATAAAGGTGTCTTGAGATTGCTGCTTTATTATCCTCAGGAAATTGGAAGGAATATTGATGAGATACTAAGGGTCATTAAGGCTCTTCAAACCTCAGATAAATATGGTGTTGCAATCCCTGCAAACTGGCCTAACAATGAATTGATGAAAGATGAGGTTATCATCAGTCCTGCGTCAGATGTAAAAACAGCAGAAGAAAGGCCTAAGAAATACAATTGTTATGATTGGTGGTTCTGCCACAAGAAGATTGCCTAACCCAGAAATGCATTTGAAATTGGGAGGCATGTAGCGGTTTGATTTATAAAACTTTATCCTTACTCTGAACTTCAGAACTCTGAAACTTTTAAATCAAAAAACTGGATTCCCGTTTTCACGGGAATGACACTGGAGAGATGGGATTGCTTCGCTACGCGAAGGCGGCTTGCAATGACAGGAAAGAACACACCCCGTCCCTTCGGGACACCCCTCTTTTTAGAGGGGAATTTTAAAGTTGGGGTGTTTTGGAGTTGGGAAGTTAATTCAGATTTTTAAAAATTTTTTGAACTCCTGAACTCCAGAACTCTGAAATTTGAAAGGATTTGGGAGTGTCATTCTGAGGAATGGCTTTTCAATCCATGACGAAGAATCTAAAGGTAAGTAGATTCTTCGCCTTCGGCTCAGAATGACAAATAAGAGTAGATTCTTCGGCTGCGGTTCGGAATGACAAAGAAGAGTAAATTCTTCGGCTGTGCCAGAGTGACCATTGTATGGCAGACTGCCAGGTGGGGAATTTAAGTAAAAAAACTGGATTCCCGTTTCCACGGGAATGACGCTGGCGGGATGTGATTGCTTCGCTACGCGAAGACGGCTCGCAGAAATGATCAAACCTTCCTATTGCATTTTGTGGGTTGGTGTTAGGCAGCTAAAGAAATGCCTATAAACAGCTCATGGGTAGCATAAAATAGATTTATTTTTGTTTAAGTGTGCCAAGATCGAGTGTTTTTAGCCACTCCATAGTTTTTGCAAACCCTTGCTTAAATGGAATCTTTGGTTTCCATCCCAGCTCACGCTCTGCTTTGGCTATTGAAAATTTCAGTCTGGACCCGAGGTTTTTTACCGTATATGTTGTGAGCAGCGGCCTTGTTTTTATGTTAAATATCTTCCACAGGGTTTCCATAACAACAGCCCCTGCATAAGCGGCAAAGTAAGGAATATGGGTGTTGATAGGTTTTACTCCAAGAGCATCTGCAATGCCCTTGCAAAAATCCTGTAAAGTCACGGATTCACCGTCATGAACAAGGTAGCCATTACCAACTGCACGAGGATCCTCGGATATTAATAATAAAAGGTCAACAAGGTTTTCGATGTAGGTAGGCCAGACAAGGACATCCTTCCGCCAGAATATCAGTTCACGCTTGATGATTGAATCGGCAAGAAGCGGTACGAAGGTTTTGTCACCCGGTCCGAATGCCCAGCATGGATAAACCATGGTTACTGGTAGTTTCTTTTCATGGTAATACCTCCATGTGATTTTTTCTGCTTCTATCTTTGAATCCGGATAAGGCTCGCCCCATGGTTTCAATGGAAAGGTTTCGTCCATTACAACAGACTCGTCCGTGCCAAAGACATCATTGGTGCTTATATCTACAAGCCTTGATACCCCGGCGTCCACAGCAGCTTTGCATATATTTTCAGCACCACCTATGGTTATTTCTTTGAAGAGTTTCCAGGGCGCCCAATCCGTTACAACCGCGGCACAATGAAAGATAATATCCATTCCAGAAGCAGCCTTTCTTACGCTCTCGTATTCTCGGATATCACCATGAAATATTTCAACTCCATACGCTTTTAGCTTATCTTCATCTGGATCCTCGGGAAGGACGAATGCACGAACATGATTGCCCCTGGAAATATTTTCTTTAACAAGATTACCACCTATGAACCCAGTAGCACCTGTTATAAGCACCTTTTTCATTGGGTATCTCCTTAAAATTTATTTTAAGTCTATCATATCATTATTCACAATTCAAACAGGGTTGGTTGTTTATAACAGGAGCAAAAAGAGTGCGGAATGTGAATATTTTACCATGTTGACTTTATGCATAATTTACAATACGCTTTTTTTATGCGTAGCAAAGCTATAAAGCGTATAAAGAATAATTTTTTTGAGTTTTTTCTAATTAAAGAGCTGGCGGATATTAAGGGATTAAAACGCTTTTGGATAAGATGGATAAGGATATTCACCATAGCTGTAAAAGAATTTTTGAAGAATAAATGTACACTTACTGCGTCCGCACTTACCTATGTTACCCTTGTTTCAATTGTTCCTGTTCTTGCATTCGCCTTTTCAATAGGTAAGGGACTTGGTTTTCAGGATAAATTAAAAGACTTCCTGATAGATAAGATCTCATCAAGTGCGGGTTTAAGTGGTAACATCGGTGTTAGTAATTTGTCTCTCGCACTTGAAAAGATATTTAATTATATAGAAAAGACAAATTTTGAGACACTCGGGGTAATAGGGGTTATCATGCTTGTGTATCTTGTGATCAAATTACTTGGTAGCATTGAAGGTGCATTTAATGATATATATGGTGTGAGTGTTCAAAGGAATCTGGCAAGGAAAATCAGTGATTATTTGAGTGTTATTGTTATATTTCCTTTATTTGTGCTTATTGCTGCAACATTTACTGCTGTGCTCACAAGTAATAAGTTTATGAATCTATTGTACAGTAAAGGCAATATAGGATTAATCATCAAGATTCTTCTCGGTTATTCTCCGTACCTATTTTTGTGGCTGGCATTTTTTGCCATATACATGTTTATGCCGAATACGAAGGTAAGGTTCTTGTCTGCATTGATTGGTGGGATTATTGGTGGCACTTTATGGCAGGTTGTTCAATGGGCTTATTTTCATTTTCAGGTTGGTATTTCACGATATAATATAATTTATTCAACTTTAGCAGCCCTGCCGATCTTTCTTGCATGGTTGTATGTATCATGGTTAATATTACTTTTTGGTGCTGAGATTGCATTTGCTCATCAATTTGTGGAGAGTTATAGTTTCTCTGATATCAGTACAAAGCTTGTAAGGAAGGCAAAAGAGCTCATTGCCTTATCAATAGTAACAAGTATAGCCAGACGATTTTTAGAAGGCGCTCCTCCTTTTGACATAATGTCTTTGTCAGAAGCTATGGGAACCAAACCAGATGTAATTAAACCTGTTTTGAACAGTTTATGCGGGAAAAATATAATTTATATCTCGCAACCGAACAATGTTTACCTTTTGTCTGTTGCCCCGGATAAGCTTTTAACCCTTAGAGTGCTTGACGCTATTTCAGAAGATTTTGAAGCCAATATCAATTTTAACCGTATAGACCGAGATGTATACAAATTTTATACAAGTATGGAACGCACAATACATGAAAATTACAAAGCGCACACCATCGCAGATATTATAAGCTAATGCGATTAATCAGAATCATAATTTTGCTTGACTTTATAAAAATAACATCGTTATAATAACAGTGTTATTTGATAGAGCGAAGGCTTTTGAAGATATGTTCAATTAAGAAAAAGGGAGGGACTGTGCCACGGATAGCAAGGGATATAAAAGAAATTAATTCAGTAAAGGAAAGGATATTGGAACAAGCGCTAAAACTTATCAACATTGAAGGCTATGAGGGCTTCAGTATGCGGAAATTAGCCAAGAAATTGGGTGTTAAAGCAACAACGATTTACAATTACTATGAAAATAAAGATGAATTATATTTAGCTATTTTGACCAGAGGATTTATGGAATTATATGATGCATGCTTGAATGCATACAATTCAAAAAAAATACCATTGGAACGACTTGAGGCAATGATTCGTGCTTATGTTGATTTTGGATTTAAAAAAGTGAATTTTTATAATCTTATGTTTACATGGCATGTTCCAAAATATCAGGATTATGTTGGAACACCAATGGAAAAAACAGCTTACAATGAACTGGTTGTTGCACAAAAGGTTATACAGCTTTTTGTTCGTGCAATAAAGGAGACGGCAAAGCCAGCGATAAAGCTTGGTAACAGGGAGGCTTTATTCTATATTGTTTACTTCTGGAGCCTCGTGCATGGTTATATTGCTGGTAATAATAACAATTTGCTCAGTTATATCTATCCGCATCCAGAAAAAATTAGAAATGAAATAATTGGTTTGGTTCTTAAGCATATACGAAGAGAATTAAAAGAAAAAGTAAAATGAAAACATTAAGACACAAAGTCATTTTGATTACAGGTGCAACAGGTGGGTTTGGCAGAGAATTTGCAAAACAACTTTATTCATTAGATGCACATCTTATACTCAGTGCTCGAAATAAAACAATGCTTGAAGATCTTGCCAGTCAGTTAAGCTTAATAACTTCAGAGGGCAGGGTTCTCGGCTTAATTGATGCGGATCTCTCAACCAAGAAAGGGTGTGAAGAACTTTACAATAGGTGCAAAGCTGTAACATCTGAGATGGATATTATCATAAATAATGCCGGTGTTATTGCTTATGGACATTTTCATGAGATTCCTGTGAACAGATGGGAACAACTTATGGAGACAAACTTGCTGGCTGCCATGCGTCTTTCATATCTGTTTTTACCTGACATGATCAAAAGAGGGCAAGGGCATATCGTTTTAATGTCATCTGTGGCAGGTTTTATTGGGACAAAGAACAGTACAGCCTATGCTGCTTCAAAATTTGGTTTAAGAGGATTTGGACTTTCATTGTATGGTGAGGTAAAATCTAAAGGGATTAATGTAACTATTATTTATCCTTTCTGGGCAGATACGCCTCTTTTACAGTCTGAGGATTATGGTAACAAACCTACGAAAAGGGTGATCAGGATAGTTGTAGATAAGGCTGATGATGTAGTCAGGGAATCAATAAAAGGGATAGCTAAAAACAAATTATCCGTATACCCTGGTACCACTGCAAAGGTTTTGTATCTTTTAAACAAGGTTATTCAGATAAGGGGAAGTCAAAGAAAGGGCTGATAATAAAAGGGTAATAAAATATGTCAAAACAAAGGGTATTGGTAACAGGAGCAGGAGGGTTTATTGGTACTTTTCTTTGTAAGAAACTCTCTGAAGATGGTTATGAAATAAAAGCCCTTGCGATGCCAGGTGAACATGTTGAACATTTACAATCACTTGATATAAAAATAAGTATTGGAGACTTAACGAAACCAGAAACCATAAAAGGATTGTCGGACGATATTGATATAGTGTATCATTTAGCTGGTCGCGTAACAGATTGGGGACCAAGAAAGGTTTTTTACAATGCAATAGTGGATGCGACAAAAAACCTGCTTGATGAGTCTGCCGGCAAGGTTTCAAGGTTTGTCTACATTAGCTCGTTTTGTGCATGTGGAATGGGAAGACACCTTAGAGGTGTAAAAGAAGAAGACCCGGCATATAAGACTGGTGTTTCATATGGTGATGCTAAGCTTGAAGCTGAAGGGCTCGTAGAAAGATATCATAAAGAAAAGGGCATTACCTACACTATAATTAGACCTGCAAATGTTATTGGACCTGGAAGTATATGGGTAAAGGATGTTATAGATAGATTAAAAAATTCTTTTGTGCCCCTGATAGACCAGGGGCGATACAGTGCTAGCCTTGTCTATGTAGAAAATCTTGTAGATGGACTTTTGCTTGCAGGTACGAAGGATATAGCAAAAAATAAAATCTATTTCTTCAGGGATGATTATGATGTTACATGGGAACAGTATTTGACAGACCTTGGCAAGATTATCGGGAAAACACCTTCACCAAGCATACCTTTTAAGCTTGCGTGGATATTGTCAGGTATTGTTGAAGGGCTTTACGCACCATTCAATGTAAGACCACCAGCCACAAGGGCCGCTGTTGCAATAATGGGAAGAGACCTTGATGTTGATAATACCAGGGCAAAAAAAGAACTCGGATGGAAAACAAGGATTTCTTATGAAGAAGCGATGAAAACCATTAGTGCATGGATAAAAGAACATTATTTAATATAGGGGGTAATTTATGAAAAAAGATTCAAAAAAATCTGTATTTACCAATCCTTTTGTTTTGCAGAACATCATGTATGTTTTGTTCAGAGCAATGTCTTTAAAGTTTGCGTTCAATAAAAAATTTAGGGAGCTCATCAAAAATGAATATGATACCTTTAATAAAACAATTGCAATACAAACACGCGATAAATCTGTAAAACTTTACATGGTGTTTAATAACGGCAAACTAAAAGTAAAGCATGGCATTCCTGAAAAAGCAGACCTAACCATCATATACAGATCACCTGAAATTATTAAGGAATTTGCAACCCTTTCACCAGAAGAGATGTTGAATTATCTTTTGACAAACAAACTTACATTTAAGGGTAACCTAAGTTATCTGTCCAGATTTGCCTATTTGCTGAATAATTTTATACCACCTAAAGATAAAAAGATAAAAACATCTGCACAGCCTCAGAAGACCACAGCTAACAAAATAGCGCCCCAGGATAAGCCTTCCTTAATTAGTCGTAGAGGGCTTCTGATAGCTAAACCTTCTGACAATGTAAAATATCTTGATGAACCATATCTACAAGCGTACACAATATCAGATTTTCCAGGTCTTGAGATGCAGCGTAATCTACACTTTACATCAAAGCCATCCATTTGTCCGGAAAGACCAGAGCTTATAACTACATATTTTATGGAAACAGGTTTTGAGTTTGATAAAAACGGTAAAAGAAGACCACCGTTATTGAGACAGGCAGAAGCACTAAATTATATACTCACAAATAAAAAACCTATTATACGAGCTAATAGTTTGCTGGCTGGCACAACTACATCAAAGGAAATAGGGGTTATGATTTATCCAGAGGGGCATGGTATCACACTTTGGCCAGAATTGAAGACAATCTCTAAAAGAAAGTTACAACCTTATGATATAGATAATTATACTGTAGAGCTACTTGACAAAAAGGTATTTCCTTTTTGGTCTGATCGTAATGTAAGAGAATATGCACGAATAACCAACAATTTTCCACGATATCAAGAACTGGATGAAAAATTTGTATTATACTTTATGTGGAAAACTGTTGCTTTATCCCATACAGTACCGGATTTTCCAAGGATGCTAAAATATGGGCTCATTCCGGTAATAGAGGATGCAAGAAAAAGAAAAAGCGAAACAAACAGCGAAAAGCAGAATATATTTTACAGTGCTATAGAGATAGCACTCCAGGGTGTTCTTAATTATGCAGATCATCTCAGACAAGAGGCTTTAAGGCTTGCTACTGATGCAGAAAATGCAGGCTCGGGTAACGATGTAATAGCTCATTATAAAAGGCTCGCAGATATACTTGAAAGGGTGCCAGCTTATGGTGCAAGAAACCTTTATGAGGCTGTTCAATCCTTATGGATACTCTGGATAGCGCTTCACAATGAAAGCACAAACGCGGGGTTGTCTTTGGGGCATCTGGATCTCTGGCTCCAGCCTTATTTTGAATCTGATATGAAATCGTTAAATACACGAGAAGAAAGAGAGGCTTATATAAAACACGCTATAGAACTTATCGGCAACTTCTTTTTTAAATGTCAGGATCATCTTCCACTCGTAGCAGATATAGGAAACAAGCTCTTTGGAGGTTCCTCCTCGGATCAGGCAATTACACTTGGTGGTATAGATGAACAGGGTAATAGTGCTGTAAACGATATGACATATATTTTTCTTAAGGTTACGGAGATGCTAACCATCCGGGATCCAAATATGAATGCGAGATATTATCCCGGCATTAACTCGGATACATACCTGAAAAGACTTATTGAGGTGAATATGGTTACTACAGCGACTCCTTCAATACACAACGATAAGGCAATGATACAATCTCTTAAAAGTATAGGATTCAAAGAGGAAGATGCAAGGCAATGGTGCGCCACAGGATGTGTTGAGCCAACTATCCCCGGTAAGCACTTCGGGCATACAAATAGCATGATGTTCAATATGGTGGCTGCACTTGAAATGGCGCTCAACAACGGGGTTCATCCTCTTGCAGGAGAACAAATAGGTATTAAAACAGGAAGTATTGAGGAAGAAGCCTTCCCCACTTTTGAAGATTTTTTTCAAGCATTTGAAAGGCAGCTGCGTTTTCTTGCTTATCAAACAATAGAATGTAACAATAGTTTGGGCTTTGCCCATCAGGTTATAAGACCAACGCCAATTCTTTCCTCCATGTTTGAGGGTCCAATGGAGGTGGCTAAAGATCTTACAGAGGGTGGTGCAAGGTATAACACTTCCGGGGTTGCATGTATTGGTCTGACTGATATAGTGGACAGCTTGATGACCATAAAGAAGCTTGTTTACGATGAAAAAAAAGTAGACTTCAAAACACTCCATAAAGCCATCAATGATAACTTTGAAGGTTATGAAAAACTTCACACAATGATTCAGAACAAGGTCCCGAAATTTGGTTCCGATGATCCGGAGGTAAATAATCTTGCTCAAAGAGTTGTTGATACAGTATTTGATATCTTTTATAACAGAACAAACTACAGAGGCGGGCATTATTTAGTAGGGTTCTGGAGCATGTCAAATCATGTTGCATTTGGTACGCTTTCAGGGGCACTGCCGAGCGGACGGTTAAGGTATAAACCATTTACCCCTGGTTTAACTCCTGAGAATGTCAAAGGTGTTGACCTGCTTTCAAGCATAAGAACAATAGCAGCGCTTAAGCCCGAGAAAATGCCCAACAATATAGCCTTTAATGTAAAAGTAGCCCCTGACTCAAGGGATACACATGAAGAAACTGTTAATCAAATTACGGCTTATGCGAAATCCTACTTTGAACTTGGAGGTATGCAGATGCAGTTTAATATTATAACAACCGAAACATTAAAAGATGCAATGGAACATCCGGAAAACTATAGAAACCTCCTTGTCAGGGTATCAGGTTACAATGCCTACTTTGTTGAACTGGATAGAGACCTTCAGCTTGAAATCATAAACAGACAACAAATGCGTGTATGAAGAAAAACAACGATACAACCATAGACAAATACAGCCTTGCATTGTTGAAAGTTATAGTTAAGGGTATTTTTGCTTTTGGGTTGATCCGTCACTTTGCCCTTTGTAAGGGTGCTTCAAGATAACGAGTTAGATGACGGGAAAGGCGGGATGTAGGTGGAACTCAGGGCAATGATCGTTGATCTCAAGAGGAATTCCCTTGATGACGGACCAGGCATACGTACACTTATCTTTTTTAAGGGTTGTCCTCTGAGATGTATATGGTGCCATAATCCTGAGACCAAGCATGGTTATCAGGAACTCATGTTTGATGCAAAGGTATGCATATCGTGTGGGGATTGTGTGCAGGTGTGCAAAAGACATGCAATATCACTGAACAATCCAAGAAGGGTAGATAGAGAGCTTTGTGATAGATGTATGGAATGTGTAGATGTATGCCCATCAGGAGCACTAAAAGTTGCAGGAAGATTATACTCAGTTGATACCCTATTCTTTGAGATCATGAAGGATGAGCCTTTTTATAGGCATTCTTCCGGAGGTGTAACCCTTTCTGGTGGCGAACCCACTGTATATATGCATTTTGTATCAGAGCTTTCTGCAAGACTCAAAGCAAAAGGTATACATCTCAATATAGAAACATGTGGACTATACAATTCAGCCTTATTTGAGAAGCTCTTACTCCCTTATCTTGATATGATATTCTTTGATATTAAGTTTATCGATCCTGAATTACACAAAAAGTACACAGGTAAAGAGAATACAATTATTTTAAAGAATTTTCTTAGATTATATGAAATATCACAGATACCAATAATACCACGTGTGCCTTTGATTCCAGATATAACAGCCACAGAACAAAATCTTGTAGCCATAGCAAACTTTTTACATCAGCACAGGATTAGAAAGGTAGAATTGCTTTCTTATAATCCTTTGTGGATAGACAAATCTTTGGGATTGGGACATGAGCTTATGTATGGGAGGAAAAGGTTTATGGATAAAGAAGACATGGAAAAGATCAGAGAGATATTCAAAGATTTTGATACAGGTAAATTTTGAGCCAGAGATCTTATAAGGTGAGGATAAAATAAATAGCCCAAGTCTGAATAGAAACTGGATTTTTCTAATCATCTACATTTCATATTAACCAATCTATTCCCGTAGCAGTCGCATTCATGCGAGGGCGTTTAGGTTTGTTTGATAGATCAAACCTTGATTTACCTTGAAAAAGATATAAAAGTTTCATACGCTACAAGCAGTATTGATGCACATGTAAGAATTTAAATATAAATATGGCTGAACTATCTGTAGTAATTGTTACACAAAACGAGGAAGATAGGGTAAAAAGATGCCTTGAATCTGTAAAATGGGCAGATGAGATCATTGTTGTAGATGCCCTTAGTAAGGATAAAACAGTGGATATATGTAGAACCTTCACTGATAAGATATACATAAGGCAATGGGATGGCTTTATAAAGCAAAAAAACTATGCATTATCACTTGCCACAAAGGATTGGGTGCTCTCTTTAGATGCGGATGAGGAGCTTTCAGAACAATTAATAACAGAAATTAAAACGGTAATATCATTGCAAAACAATGATTGCGTTGCCTATTCAATGCCACGAAAAACCTATTATCTTGGTAGATGGATGCTTCATTCTGGCTGGTATCCTGATAGAAAAGTCAGGCTTGTTAGAAAGGGGTATGGAAGGTGGGTAGGACTTGAACCGCATGATGTGTTAAAGGTTGAGGGAAAAATTTGTGAACTAAAGAGCGATATACTTCATTATTCTTTTAGAAGTTTATCCCATCACATAAAAAAGCTTGATTACTTTACAGATGCATCTGCTCTTGAACTGAATAAATTAGATAAACATGCAGGTATTGGGAATATGATCCTTCATCCGATATGGATGTTCACTAAAATGTTTTTTTTGAAATTTGGTTTTTTGGATGGCATGCAGGGATTTATTGCTGCTAGTGTTTCCGCATTTCATGTATTTATCAAGTATGCTAAAGCATGGGAGATGAAAAAACAATGAAGGTTGTAGAGGTCGTAAACATTCCATGGTGGAATGCGGCTGCCGAATACTGCATAAGTGTCGCTAATGCCTTATCAAATAGAGGACATAATGTGATTGTTATATGCGAAAAAGACACACCAGCGTATCAAAAAGCCATGGAATTAGGCCTTGAGGTAGAGCCTGTACTGAGTTTTAAGCCCGTTGGGTTTATTTCAGATCTATTAACAATAAAACGTATGTTTAGAACTATATACAACGATATTCAGATTGTTAATGTTCATACAGCAACTTCTCAATCCCTGTTCGTAATCGCAAAAAAATTGTTTAACTTAAGATACAAGATGATACGAACAAGGATTGATTTAAGAAGGATCAAACATTATCCGTTAAATAAGCTTTCGTATAAAAACATGGACGGTTTTATAGTAACCAATAAAAACGACAGGGACGAACTTTTGTTGTTCACTCACCTACCGGAGAACAGGGTAAGAATAATACATGCAGGTGTAGACACAGATAAATTCAAAAAATACAAAAATGTACAGGAGCTAAAAACAAAGTTTGGTATCAAACCAGAAGGATATGTTGTGGGTAATATTGCCCGGCGTTCTACGGTAAAGGGCCATGATGTATTTTTTAAATCTGCACAGATTATACATAATGAGATAAAAGATGTAATATTTGTTACAGCAGGTGTTGATGATACTATTTCAGTTGAAGACCTAACAGAAATGGCTAAGCAGGCAGGTGTATTAGAAAAAACGCGTATACTTGGGTATGTGGACAGAGTTGAGGAGCTTATAAATTGTTTTGATGTAGGCGTTGTGAGTTCTGTTGGTTCTGAGAAACATTCTCGCATTACACTTGAATATATGGCATGCGGTGTGCCTGTTGTAGGCTCTGATATAGGTAATATACCGGAATTGGTACGGGATGGAGAAACAGGTTTTATTGTTAAGCCAAAAGATTTTGTTGGAATGGCAGATGCGGTTATTCGCCTTTTAAAAGACAAAGAGTTAAGAGAAGTCTTCGGTTACAACGCCAGGAAACTTGTGGAACAAAAATTTTCCATAAAATCCTTTGCAGAGATAACAGAGCTTTTTTACATGGAAGTGATAGCAAGGAAAAAATGAGTTACTTTGATAAGTTGCTTGCAGTTATTCTTACAACAATTAATCCTCTAACAGGTAGAGGAATAGCGATTCCTCTTGGTATAGAGCTGGGTTTGCCCAAAACACTTGTAACTATTGTATCCGGTGCCAGTAACTTTTTTATGGCAGTTGTATTAATTCTATTAATAGATCAACTTGAACGCATTTCATGGATAAAGAATTATGTAGAAAAAAAACGTGGTAAAAGGATTACCAAATTTATAGAAGGGAAGGGATTGGTTTATTCAGTAGTATTCGGACCTTTTCTCGTTGGCACTTTTACTATAGTGCTTGTATTTCAAGCACTGGGCTCTGATAAAAAACGGATGATACTTTATAGTTTTATTAGCAGTTTAATAGTAACACCTGTAACCGCTTGGCTCTCACCTTTGTTTGTCGATCTAATAAATCAGTATAAAAGGATTTTACATTTTTAGATTTATAATAAATAAGGGGCTTAAACATATAAGCCCCTTATAATTGTTCGCTATTCTGCAAGAATTTTGTTTATGTTTTCAAGGATCTCTTGTGGAGTCCACATACCCTCTGGTTTTGTAACACCATCTGTCATCTTCATATAGAATTGATATATTCTTCTGCCTTGTACCCCAAAGATCTTACCTGTTATACCTTTTGAAAGATCAGACGCTAAAAATACTACAACAGGGGATATGTGTTCTGGTGCGAGTTCTTTTTCTTGTCCCTGGAACATAGGAAGATCCTCAGTCATTCTTGTGTATGCTATTGGTGCTATTGCGTTCACGGTTATACCAGCTTTTTCAAGTTCCATTGCATCTGTTTTTGTCATAGAGTAAATACCACCCTTGGCAGCACTATAGTTTGTTTGCCCAAAGTTACCCATCAATCCTGCAATAGAGGTTGTGTTAATAATCCTTCCTCCCTGTCCTTGTTCTTTCATAACCCTTGCTGCTGCCTGGCTCATTGCGAATGTACCTTTTAAGTGTACTGCTATCACAATGTCAAACTCTTCCTCTGTCATTTTTAAAAGGGTTTTATCTCTAAGGATACCAGCATTGTTTACAAGAATATCGAGCCTTCCAAAGGCGTCTAAAGCAGTTTTAACTATATTCGCTGCACCCTGCATCGTGGCTACAGAATCGTAGTTAGCAACTGCAATTCCTCCCATTTTTTTTATTTCTTCTACGACTACATCAGCAGCCTTTGTTGAGGCACCAGTGCCATCTCTTGAGCTTCCGAGATCATTAATAACAACCTTTGCGCCTTCTTTTACCATTGCAATAGCATGCTGCCGCCCGATACCGGAGCCTGATCCGGTAATTATTGCTACCTTGCCATCCAGTAGTCCCATACTTACCTCCTTTTTTTTGATAAAATAATCAATAAAAATTATTTATTATTCTGTCAACAAAATTTGCAGCTTTTATATTAGGTTAATGAGAGGCGTAAGTCTGTCTTACAAATTGTTCTGCAGCTGATTTTGTTGGTTCTATAAGTCCTTCAAGGATGGCATCCACAATAGCCTTTTTTATCTCGCCTATTTTAGGACCGGGTGGTATGTTAAGCAAACTTTGAATCTCGTCTCCATTAAGAGGGGATTCTAATTTGGCTATTTCTTCTATCTTCTGCTGGTTAATTCTATGTGTAAGTTCATCTACCATACTTAAAGCTTTTACTGGATCCGCAAGCGACGAAGCATCAGCTCTATAAAGCACAAGTAACTGATCAAGTATATCATGATTATGTTTTATAAATTTTTTAACTGTGGAGTCCTTCCACTCAGATGTGTAGTTAATCATATGTCTCTTAATCAACAACTCAGTTGTTTCTGCGATGTGATTTGGAAGTTTTAATCTATGAGCGAATGTTCTGAATAGTTCAGCGCTCTTGTCTTGATGACCATAGTATGTAACTTTATCAGCTGTTTGCTGCATTGAAGTTGGTTTGCCTGCATCGTGAAATAGTGCAGCAAGCCTTGTCTCTATCCTTGGGGGCGTATTATCCATAACGAGTAGACTATGGGTAAAAAGTTCATCCTTATGATAGGGTGATCTCTGGTCAAATCCAACCATTGGGAGTATTTCCGGTATTATTATCTTCAAGATATTAAGCTCTTTCATTAGCAACAATCCCCTTGAAGGGGCGTTGGTTAACAGGATGATGAACAGCTCGTCGCGGATCCGTTCCATAGCAACCTCTCCAAGAAGTATAGAAAGTTTTCTTGAGGCATTTATCAATAATGGATCAAGATTCATATTATGGGTGCAATAAAATCTTACTGCGCGCATAATCCTTAGCGGGTCATCCTTGATAGTTTTTTCAGGTTCTATAGGTGTTTTTAAAACCTTTTGTTCAAGTGCATTAACCCCACTTCCAAGTATATCCATAATTTCATATTTGTATGGGGATAACCGCCTCATTGTAAGTGTATTTATAGTAAAGTCGCGTAATAAAAGGTCTTCCTCTATTGTATGTCCCCTGATAGGAATGAACTCCATTTCAAAATCATGTTTATTCTTAATGCCTGTTCTGTATGTACCAAACCTTTCAAAAAGTACAGGATAAAAAAACCCATGTTCTTTGTGAAGCTGCATGGGTATAAGGTTTGCATCCCCTCTTATAATAAGAAAATCTATATCTTTGGGTTTGCGTGAGAGCAAGATTTCTCTTGGTGCGCCACCTACGATCAGAAGCTCTATACCGTAATTTTGAGCAATATCATAAACAAGTCCTGTATAATTATCAAATACAGAATCATCAATATTCACGATTAAACTATTCTGGCTCTTCACGCTTTTCATCATCACTATCAACCATCCTCAGATAATGCTTTTTATAAAAATAGCGATCGTAAGAGGCATGATAGCTTGTCCAGTCACTCTCTATATTTGCTTCTTTTTTGATCAATGCTTTAATCCCTGCCACTTTAGAATCCATGTCTTCTACATAGTGAAGTATGATCGCCTCCAGGGTCTTTGGTCTCTTAGGGGAGCCATATTCAAGCTCGCCATGATGACTTAAGATGTTGTGCTTTAACAGGATTGCAAGCTCCTGCGGGAAGTCCTTAATTTGAGATATGAGTTTATCAACCATGCCAGCGCCTATTACAATATGTCCGATTAATCTTCCTTCATCTGTGTATTCTGTTGTCAATTCACCGGCAAGTTCTTTGATCTTACCAATGTCATGGAAAAGTGCGGATGTTAAAAGTAGTGATCTATCAACCCCATCATAAACACTTACAATCATATCACATAACCTTACAACATTAAGGGTATGTTCAAGTAGCCCGCCTACATAAGCATGATGAATTGATTTTGCAGCACTTGAGGTTTTAAATGCGTTGATCATCTGCTCATCTGAAAAAAATTTGTCAACCAGCTTTTTAAGATGTTCGTTATCTATAGTTGCCATGAGCATCTTTAGTTCATTCAGCATATCGTCTGGTAGTCGCGTTGACATGATGATGTAATCCGATATGTCAACAGATGCCCTATCTATCCATCTTATTTCATCAATAGATATCTGGAGCTTACCTCTGTAATTATTAACCCTGCCCCTTATCTGTGCTATATTGTTAACATCTATTACAGCATCTATATCTTTTGCATTGTCCCAAACCCGTGCCTCCATTTCACCTGATTTATCACCTATAATAAGGGTAAGATAATCCTTCCCTGTTTTACCAGTACCAAATGTCTTTTCTTTTATTAAGAAGGTACTATCAACTATCATGCCCTCTTTCAGCTCACTTATCATGGTTTTTTTCATAAACTTATCCTTCCGTTATTTTTATAGTTTTTATAGCTTTTGCCTTTACATACATTGTGGAATAACTGATAATAGAAACAGATAACAGATACAAAAGAGAGATCCACACATAATCATAAAAGTTCAGTCCTAAAGAGAATGTAAATGCCTTCATAAGCTTATATGTTGGTATGGCTTCAATTACAAGCACAATCATTGTCAATCCAAGGCTTGCTACCATAAATATAAGTCCGCCAAAGCCCATAGATATATCTGCCACATTTTCATAATGATATTTAGGATAAATGGCTCCAAATCCAACACCCATATTTGTAATGGCAGTTGTAAGCAGTAACATTGTAATCAAAGAAAGGTACATTATAAAATTAAATACACCAAGGACATGATTGGTAAAAAATACAAGTGCGGATGCCACAACAAGTAGTGGTATAAGATTGTACAACACCTTAGCCCTTATAAGTTCTGACAGATCATTTGGTGATACCTTTATAAGCCAGAGTACTCTACCCTCAAGGCTAACCGAAGGGAAAGCAAATCTTGTAGCTATAGCAGTAATAACAAACGCTGCAAGACCGAGGTTAAAAAATGCAACAATATTTTTTAGATAAATTGTAGGGAATGGGATGTTCTTGAGGGGCAGGGCTGTAAAATTATAAACATACACAAGTATCAAGGCACCCAACAACAATAGTTGGGACCACTGGGATGCATCCCTGAAAAAGCTCAAAACATCCTTCTTTATAATTGCCTTTACAAATAAAGAGCTTCGGTTTGTAAGAATATTTAACCATTTATAAAAAACACCCTTTCTACCCAAATTTGCATTTTTTGATTCCTGAGCCTTTGTAAATCCATTCATATAAAACATATAGGTTGTAAATACGCCGGTCGCAGTGATGCCCATGGCTGTACTTATAAGTGGTAAAAACATGTGTATACCATCCAGATAACTATGCGATATACAAGCCATCAATGTAGAGCTAAACCATGTGCTTGGTAAGAGTAAGGACTGAGAAGAGTGTAATGTTGCAAGATAACCTACTACATTTTCAAAACTTCTGGGATTCAAAAATCTTTCGGGTCTGATTATCCTGAAACCAATATATATACCAATGAACACTATGATAGAAATAAAAAGCATAAATTCTCTGAATCTTCTCGCAGGCAGGATGTAAGTAGCAATGATAGTGAGAATTATACCTGTAGATGAGGCTATCAACACAAAAAATCCCAGACTTGCTACCATTGATAAATAATACACAATGCCACCATGGAGTATGGTGCCGTATGCTATGTAAATAGGTAATCCAAATAGGACAATCATCCATGAACTTTTTATCATAGTTTGTATAAACCTGCTATAAAAGAACTCCTCTAAAGTAATCGGAGCACTAAGGAGGAGAGGGATATCGTCTGCTGTATAGTATGTAGATATAGAGGTTATGATGTTACTGAACACAAGCATAAAAAAAAAGATAAAATTTGCCATATACAACATCTTTTCTATCAACAAATAGCCTATAAGTTCTGTTTTAGAGAAGTAGATCAGCATCTTTGCAATAAATAAATATTCAACACTGAAGAAACCGGCTGCCATTAAAAACAATCCCACAAGTTTAACCCTATTTTTTTTGCTTGCGAATAGTGTCCTTCTGAAAGACAGCAAAGCTGGATTGAATAGTTTTCTCATAAATTTAGCTCCTCTATGAGATCTTCGTGAGTCAATTTAAGAAATATACTCTCTAAATTACCCCCTTTTATACCAGCTTGCTCTCTCAATTGCTGAGCTGTACCAAGTGCAATTAGCCTCCCTTCATTTATAATGCCTATCCTGTCTGAAAGCTGTTCCGCGATGTAAAGATCATGTGTTGACATAAGAATTGTTTTTCCCTTTTTTTTCATGCTGCGGAATATTGCCTTTAGCAAAGTAATGCCTCTTGGATCAAGCCCAACCATTGGTTCATCAACAATAAGATATTTAGGCTCGTGGATCATAGCGGAAGCAAATACCAATCTTTGCTTCATGCCATGGGAATATCCTTCTATCATCTCGTTTGCAAAATTTGTGAGGGAAAACAACTCTAAAAGTTCTCTCGCCCGTTTTTCTATATTATCACCATCAAGATTGTACATATTTGCAACAAAAATGAGATATTCTAACCCTGTTAGTTTCTCATATACAAATGGTCTGTCTGGTATGAATCCCAACAATTTTTTGGATGATACAGGCTCTTTGGTAATGCTTTTACCATCAATAATTACATCACCGGATGTGGGATACAGAAGTCCTACGATCATTTTCAGCAGAGTTGTCTTACCAGCACCATTTGGTCCGAGCAGTGAAAAAAGCTCACCTTCTTTTATTTCAAGATTCACATTATCCACTGCCCTGAGGTTTGTGTATACCTTTGTTAAGGACCTGATTTCTATCATAGTATAAATAAAACAGCCTTTTTCTAAAAAGGCAACTGTCTACAAAGGCGCTATCATATTTAGATGCATTCTGGCTCATCAAACAGCATTCAATAAATTGAGGAAATTGTTCTAAAAACTCTACTTTGATTTCTTTATGATTCTTATGCAAAACTTCTAAACCTAAATTGGTTATTTTAAAATAAGACCTTTTAGTTGATTCAAGTAGCCCTGCTTTTTTAGATATGTTTTAGCCCAACCTACCCGGCTATCAATTATGTATTGTTGGCCACTTGGCAAAACTTCTCTTCGTTCTTCTTCATTAAGATTAAAAATGTTAGCTATATGTTCAATAGCTTATCTTATTGAATGCTCTTTTTTATCTCCTGCGAATTTAAAGAGAGGAGGTATTATTGATTGATAATCTGGTATCGGCATAGTTATCTTTTCCAAATTATATGACCATTAATATTATATTTTTCGTAAGTTTCCAAAATATCAGCACAAAACTTTTTTAATTCTTCGTTTCCTTCGCTTTTTGATAGTTCATACAGGCGAATAAACATTTTCTTTCCTGTTTCAGTTTGTTTCAGAGTCTTTTTGATAAAATTATGTTGAGCGCATAGAGTTTGACCATTTTCAATCGTTGATTTCCCGCCCAAATACCTAGGTTTGATATGGTCAACATGAAGTTCAACACCATCTTTCCTGCCCCTGCCACAAATCACGCATTTATACCCATCTCTCTTTAAAATTGCCTCTTTTTGTTCCGGAGTAAAATCATCAATTTTTCTTTGCTTAACCGCCGAGGGTTCATAACGATAGACACCCTTTTTGACTTTGATCAAAAAACCTTCTTCATGTAAATGCCTTATTGAACGCCAAATATCACGAGGTTTTTTACCGTATAATTTAATATATTTTTCCTCTACCCAATCGACAACAGGACCGTGTTGTAAATCTTGGTTGGGATGTTTTTTAAAATATTCCTTAATTAAATCGCTTATTGATTTTCTATTTTCTTTTTTCATAATAATTAAAAATTAAAATTATTTTGGTTAATTTGCGCATCTTGTTTTAAACGTTTTATTGCTAAATCACAATACTCCTTATCTATCTCAACCCCTATACCTTTTCTTTTATTAAGATAAGCGGCGATAAGCGTTGTTCCGCTTCCCAAAAATGGATCTAAAATAACATCACCAACATATGAAAAAAGTTTTATACAACGCCGCGGCAATTCTACGGGGAAAGGGGCAGGATGCCCAACCTTCTTTTTGCTTTCACCATTAAAACTCCAGATACCATTAGTCCATTCCATAAATTCTCTTTTTGTAATATCGCTTTTTTGACTGCCACTTATTTTTTTCCAGTTCTTCTTATACAAGATAAGAATTACCTCAACCGGAGCAATAACATAAGGAGCAGAGGCAGACATAAAAGAGCCCCAAGCCGTTCTTCTTGATATATTACCTTCGTTCCAGATTATTGTTGAATGATATTTCCAACCAACATCTTTTGCAATTTTAGTAATATCCGCGCAAACAGATTGTTGCCCACCCTTATTTTTATCCAAAGGAATATTCAAACAAAACCGTCCGTCATCTTTTGTTAAATCTAGACACTTTTTAAGCCAATTCTTAGTGAAATCTAAATAATCTTCGTAAGTTAAATTGTCAGTATGAGAATTATAATGAATATCTATATTGTATGGAGGAGAGGTTACAATTAAATCAACAGAGGATTCAGGAATTGAGGATATTTTTAAAATGTCATCATTATAAATTACAATGTCTTCATACTTAAAATATGGAGGGTCATTCCCTTTTTGGTTTTTTTTAACATTTTTCTGTATTGCCATTAAATTTTGCATATTTATTTTATTAAGTCTTCTATTGAAATGAAACGCCAGGCACTTTGGCGATTTTTGCCATCACAAAAACTGATGGCTTTTTTATTACTCCAGTTTCAATTTTGGTGAAAGTAGTACAGGCAATATCTACCTTTCTCGCAAACTCATTTTGTAAAAGCGGAAGCTTGAGCCGTAATGCTTTTATTCTTTTACTTGATTCATTTTTTTTATTGTTTTTCATAAATTGGTAGCATTAAACTGTTTTACTATAATTCTATACCAACAATATGATAACAAATAAAAAAACAATCAAGGAAAAAACCGTTTCTGGCTTTTTGCTTCACAAAACGAAGACAAAAAATTCCGCTTTGCCACTAAAATTAACTGCGAGCCCTCGCAGAGGGCGAGCCAGCACCTTTTTTCTGATTGGCGGAGGGAGTAGGATTCGAACCCACGATCCGCGTAAGCGGATAACGGTTTTCAAGACCGTCGCCTTAAACCACTCGGCCATCCCTCCAACAGAATACATAATAATTGTAGCAAAAAAATAA
>Ga0078972_1007700_pt1 | contig 23617 bp, 23 predicted proteins | sample YelNatPaOPGAMG01_FD_67568 | JGI IMG/M metagenome (GOLD analysis project Ga0078972, IMG submission 67568) | Hot spring thermophilic microbial communities from Obsidian Pool, Yellowstone National Park, USA - OP-RAMG-01 (SPADES assembly) (version 2) | ecosystem: Environmental > Aquatic > Thermal...
ACTTGCTCCAATTGGTGTAAAATTCCCACCCATATCAAGTCCTAAACTTCCGCTCCAGATAAGAATTGTAAATTTATATGGAATAAATTTAGAAATATGTTTTATTAAATATCCTATACTCATTGCTTCAGGAACATTATCTATAAATGCACTTGTAATTGCACTGAACCAGAACAAAATAAAATTCATTTTTAATCCATTCTGACTGAAATCCTTCATTTTAAATGCAAAATTTTTGATGACCTCTGTTTTTTCAAGTGAACCTACAATAACAAATAAGGATACAAAAAATAAAAGTGTCTCTATATCAATTTCTCTAATTATATTTTTCAATTTTTCATGAGAACCTTTTAAAGAAAGAACTACAATTGTGGGTAATAAACTGCAAATTCCAATACTTAATGGAAAATATCTTTTAATAAAATCCCTGAAAATTAAAAGAATAGCAATACTTATAAGTCCATATATACCATGTTTTGATAAAATTTTATCTTCAATTGCTTCTTCAGGAACAATTCCTTCAAATGCCTTTTTATCAATCTTCTCTTTAACTTTTAAAAGGTATCCTTCATTCATTTTATAAAAAACAAAAATTGCACCTATTCCAGAAATTAAACTTAACAAAAAATTGTTTATGAAAAAGACAGTAAAACCAAGATTAAACATTGAAGCAAGTATTACATTTGGAGGGTCTCCCATCAAAGTTCCAGCACCTCCAACATTTGCAAGACAAACTTCAGCAATTATCAAAGGAACTGAATCCATTCTTAAAATTCTGCACAAAGTATATGTAAGAGGAGAAAGAAAAGAAAGAACTGCTATAGAACCAATAAATCCAGATAAAAACCATGAAAGTAATGGGAAAAAGAAAAATATTTTTACAGGGTCATAATTTAATTTTTTTATAATTTTTAAAGAAAGATAATTGAAAAAACCAGAAATTTCTATAACTCTAACGATCAAAAATGTTCCAGCAAGAAATGAAACTGTATCCCAGTCAACATAATTATGTATCTCTTCAAAATTATATACCTTAAGTAAAATCAAAAGCAAAACACCTGATAAGGCAACATAAACCTTTGGTGTTTTTTCAATTGCTATAAAAAAATAAGTACCGACAAAAATCAAAATACTTAATATAGCTTTTATATCCATTTAACAAATTGCTCTTATAATATCATTTCTTGTTATAAATCCAACTGGTTTATTTTTTTCATCTACAACAACAAGGCGATTTACTTTATATTTTCTCATAAGTATAAGTGCTTTCATAATAGAAGAATTTTCATCAATTTTTATAACCTCTTTATTCATTATATCTTCTGCTATAAGTAATGGAGTTATACATTCAAAAGTCATCAAAATTTCTGAAAAAGCATCTGCAAAAAATGGAAATTTTTCAAGTAATTCAACCTCCCTTTTTGGCAATACTAAATTTTCAAGAATCTCTTCAATACAAACAATCCCGCATAAAATTTCATTTTCATCAACAACAGGAATTATATTGAAATATGTTTTTGAAAAAATATCAAGAATTTCTTTCATTGTCGTAAATTTATTGACAACTGGAATTTCTTTTTGCATATAATCTTTAACTTTTTTCATTTTACTTTCCTTTTTTGTTTTTTTAGGATATAATATTTTCCATTTTTTGTAAAATTTTGACAATTTAAATTTATCTGATAAAATAAAAAAAATTATAGAAAGGAGAAAAATGGAGTTAAATATAAAAGAATTTCTTGAAGCAGGAGTATATTTTGGACATCCGGCAAGGCAGTTTGACCCAAGAATTAAACCATTTCTTTATGGAAAAAGACAGGGAATATATATTATTGATATTGAAAAAACAATTGAAAAAATTAAAGAAGCAGGTGAATTCCTAAAAAAAGTAGCATCTCAAAATAAAAAAATATTATTTGTAGGAACAAAAAAACAGGCAGAAACAGTTGTCAAAGAAATGGCTGAAAAATGTAAAATGCCCTATGTAAATTTTAGATGGATAGGAGGAACATTAACAAATTTTAAAGAAATTAGAAAAAGAATAGAAAGATTGGAAGAAATAGAAAAACTTGAAAGTTCAGGGAAAATTAATTTATACACGAAAAAAGAAATTCTGTTAATTCAAAAGGAGAAAGAAGAATTATTGAAAAAATTTGGTGGAATTAGAGAAATGACTGATTATCCAGGAGCAATTATAGTTGTTGATGTTAAAAGAGAAATAAATGTAATTAAAGAAGCACAGAAAATGAAAATACCTACTGTTGGAATTGTTGATACAAATGGTAATCCAGAACTTGTTGATTATCCAATACCTGCAAATGATGATGGACTTAAATCAATTCAGGTTGTTCTTTCAAAACTTGTTGACTATATAATTGAAGGGTTAAAAGAAACAGGATATATTCCTGAAGTAAAAGAGGGAATAGAAAAAAAGGAGAAAGAATGAAAATGGATACATCAAAAATAAAAGAATTAAGAGAAAAAACCGGTTTAGGTGTGATTGAATGTAAAAAAGCACTTGAGGAATCAAATGGAGATATAAATAAAGCAATTGAAATACTTAAAAAAAGAGGGCTTGAGATTTCAGAAAAAAAGAAAGAGAAAGAGGTAAAGGAAGGTTTGATTGGTTCATATATACATACAAATGGGAAAATAGGAGTTCTTATAGAGGTAAATTGTGAAACTGATTTTGTTGCAAAAAATAGTGAATTTAAAGAACTTGTGAAAGATTTATGTCTCCAAATCACTGCGACAAATCCCCAATGGATAGATGTTGAATCAATACCAAAAGAAATCACAGAAGAAAAAATTAATGAAATTAAAGAGCAATTTAAAGATAAACCCGAAGATGTGATTAAAAAAATTATAGATGGTAAACTTAATGATTTCTATAAGGAAAAAGTTCTTTTAAAACAACCATTTATAAAAGACGAAAACATCACAATAGAAGAATACATAAAATCAAAAATAGCAAAACTTGGAGAAAATATAAAAATAAAAAGATTTGCAAGATTTGAAATTGGAGAGTAAAATTAAAAAGAAGGGAGGTATAAATGGAATTTGAAATTGGATATATGTTGGCGCTTGTTGTAATTGGGATTAGTTTTCTTGGGTTTTTCTTATCTATGATGATAGATGAAGTTAACAGAAAAAAGGCAGTAATTACATTTATCTTATCTTTGGTTCTTTTCGGGCTTGGGATTTACTACTACTATGTTGTTGGATTATGGCAAAGGAAAAGCGGAACTCCATCTGTGAACAAACTTAATTATTATCTTTATTTATATAGAGGGCCTCAACAAACAGAAATGCCTGTAATACCTTTTCAACAAGAAAAATAATATAGATGAAGAGATTATTTTCAGTTGTTTTTTTTATTTTATCAGTGATTTTTTCTTTTTCTCAAACAAATAATGAGGAAATAATATATCTTATTGATTCTGCTTCAGTAAAACTTTTACCAGATTATAGTAAAGAGACATTAATACATCAAAAAATAAAAATAAATGGTGAAAAAGGAAAAAAATTAAGCCATTTACAGATACCATTTGATTCTGAAAGGGAAAAAGTTAAATTTATTGAAGGGAATACATTACTTCCGAATGGTAAAAAAATTAAAATAACTGAAAAAGACATAAGAATAGTAACACCTGCAGAATTTACAGAATATACCTCTTTATATCCTGGTTATAAAGTAATGAGCATAAATTTCCCTGGTGTTGAAATAGGAAGCATTATTGAATACAAATACTTAATATACACATTTAAACCCCTTATTGAAAACTATTTCTGGGATGGATTTTTTTTTCAATCCACAGAACCATTTTTATTTTCAAGATATGAGTTAAATGTCCCTAAAAAAATAAAATTAAATATATTTGAAAAGGATATAAAATTAACTGAAAAAAAGGAAAAATTCGGTTATATTACTTATATCTGGGAAAAGAAAGATGTTCCTCCAATCATAGAAGAAATTTTAATGCCCCCATTAAATGAAATTGTTCCAAAAGTTTATGTCTCTACTTTTAATTCATGGAGTGAAATCGGAAAATGGTTTTATGAAATAACAAAGGATAAAAAGGAAAAAAATGAAGAGTTAAGAAATGTAGTGGAAAAAATAATAGAAAATAAAAAATCAAATGAGGAAAAAATTATTTCTTTATATAATTATGTTTGCTCAAATATAAGATATGTTGGTCTTGAAATGGGAATTCACGGATATAAGCCACATTCTCCAGAAGAAGTTCTAAAAGCAAAATATGGTGATTGCAAAGATAAGGCAAATTTACTTAAAAAAATGCTTGAAATTGCAGGAATAAAGTCATATTTATCACTGGTAAATACTGATTCAAATATAGAAAAAGAAATACCTTTCCCGGGTCAATTTAACCATGCTATTATTGCTATACCATTAGAAAATACTTATATTTTTCTTGACCCTACTTCTGAAACAATGAAATATCCTTATATTCCTCCATCAGAACAGGGAAAATATTCACTCATATGTAAAGAAGAACCTGAACTATTCAAAATCCCTGTTTTTCCTTCTGATAAAAATTTAAGAATAAGAGAAATAAAGGCAACAATTGATAAAAATGGAAATTTAAAAGGAGAAGTAAAAATAGTTCCAACAGGTATTTTTGAAGCATCTTTAAGAAATTCTTTCAGATATTTAAAACCAATAGAAAGAGAAAGAAGTTTATTGAGAGAACTTAATTCAATTCTGCCAGGCACAAAATTGATTTCATTTGAAATAAATGGCCTTGATTCACTTGAAAATCAACTTATAGAAAAATATGAATTTTTTACATCCAATTATGGAACAAAAGTAAAAAATAAAATTATTTTTCAGCCATCCCTTATTGATAAACTCACTGACCTATCCATTGTTTCTCTTGAAGAAAGAAAATATCCTTTAAGATTGGGTTATAATTTTAAGAAAGAGGAAATAATTGAATATAAAATACCAGAAAATTCTGAAATAGAAACATTACCGGACAATTTTAAAATAGAGGAAGAATTTGGAAAATTTTCTTTAAATATAGAAAAAATAGATTCTGGTTTTAGATTTCATAGAATATTCCAGATAAATGAATTTGAAATTTCTCCAGAAGTTTATCCAAAATTTAAAGAATTTTACAAAAAAGTTTCCATTTATGACAAATTACCTGCAATTTTAAATTTAAAAGAAAATTAAATTTTTATTTTCTTTGATGGCTTAAATACAATTTTCATCCTTTCTGGAATAACAACTTCCTGACCTGTCTTGGGATTTCTTGCCTTTTTTGGTTTTGTTTTTTTAAAATGAAAAACACCAAAATCCCTCAACTCTACTCTTTCTTTATTTGAAAAAGCAGATGATAAAACTTTAAGAAATTCGTCAACTATTCTTTTAACAATTACCTTATTTAAACCTGTATTTTCTGATATTTTTTCTACAATTTCTTTTTTAATCATAATTTCAATTTCTCTGTTTAGTGTTTAATTTCAAAGGTCAAATGCCGGAGGAGGGATTTGAACCCTCACGGAGTTTGGGCTCCACCGGATTTTGAGTCCGGCGCGTCTGCCAGTTCCACCACTCCGGCTTTACCATTTCCTATATTTTACTACTTAATTTATATTATACTCCAATCCTATGTTTTTCGGTTGTGCTCGTTGCCTGTGTTTTTCATTTTCTTCAGTATTTTATTCTTTCCTAATTTCGTCTTTTGTGTATGTTCTTCTCGCACCAACTCGCCCCTTGCGAGACATAGTTTGCTAATCCGGGTTTACTACAGGGGCTCGTTTCCACCACTCCGGCTTTACCATTTCTTAATGTTATTCTATTAAATTATACCTTTTTTAAATTTATTTTGGGTTTTACTTCGGGATTTTCTACATAATCAGGGAATCTGTTTTCAAGAAAAATTCTTCGCAGATTTTCAACAGTTACTTCTCCCATCTTCTTTATTGCTTCGTATGTATATCTTCCAAGGTGTGGCATTATTACGACATTTTTAAATTTAAGTAATGGGTTTTCTTTTATTATCTGTTTCATTTCAACTGCATCCTCAGCATATCCACCAATTTTCCCTGATTTTAGATATTTTATTAAAGATTTTTCCTCAATTAAATCTCTATGAGAAGTATTTACAATTATAACTCCTTCCTTCATCATTAAAAAATCCTTATCCTTTACTATATGATATGTTTTATCATTTAAAGGACAATGGAATGAAATAACATCTGAAATCTTATATAATTCTTCAAGTTCTACAGGAATGGCACCTTTCTCTTTTATTTCTTCATTTTTTAAAAACGGGTCATTTGCATATATATTCATTCCAAATCCATTTTTTAAAATTTCACAAACTCTTGAACCAACATTTCCCAATCCTATAATTCCTGCATTTTTCCCCTTCAATTCAATACCAACAAGTTCAATTCTTCTTCCCCATACTTCATTTTTTAAAAACTCATAATTCTGATTTAATTTCCTTGCCAGTATAAGTATAAGAGCAACTGTATATTCTGCCATTGATTCTCTCTGTATTTCAAGTGGAAATCTGCAGACAATAATTCTGGCTTCAGTTGCTGCATTTATGTCTATATTACTATCTGCAATTCCATGCCTTGCTATAACTATAAGTTTTTTAAGATTTTTGAGGATTTCTTTTGAGTAGAATGGAGTAAGTCCTATTATCAATCCATCAAATTCTTTTAATGTTTCTATAATTCTTTTTTCTGAAATATCCAGTGGGAAATTAATCCTTTCAACAACTGAAAATTCTTTTAACTTTTCAATATGCTCCTTATAAATTATCCCGAAACTTGTTGAGTTAACAATACCAATTTTATATTTCATTTCAAATCCTCGTATAATTTATCTATATCTGGAATAAAGCCATCCTTTCTTCTATATAAAACTTCTCCTGCATTTTTCACCACAAGTATACCTTCCTCTTCCCTATCTTCATATTCTTCTATCTTTATTTTATTATAATCTATATACCCCAAATTTATTTTTTTGCAAATATTTTCTGGTATTGATGTCGCAAGTATTACTTCTATTCTTGGTTTCTCAATACCATTTATATATGTTCCTATACCTTTTACATGTGTTGAATGGGCAAGAATACAACCAGGGAATTTTTTAAATTTTTCCCATTGTTTTAAAAAATAATCTCTTGTGTGATATCCTACCATTTCAATATATTTTCCATGTGTATATGAAACCTCTTTAACATGGGGAGCATAAATAATTAGTTTCCCTCCATTCTCAACAACTGGCTCAAGTTTATACATACATTTTCCTGCTGTCCATATATCCTTATACATCTCTGGTGCAATAGAAATTACAAGATTATATGACCTATCAACATATTTTATATTTAATTCTGAAGATAAATCTGCTGCTTTTTCCCAGGCATCATTATTTCCAATAAAAACATCACAAACTCTTTTTTCTTTAATAACACTGCAGATTAGAGTTTTAGGAATTTTTATGAATTCAGAAGCAATATTTATCAAATCTCTAACAGGTGTCCTTTTAAAACCATTTATTTTTGGATTTGTAATTAAAGCACCGAGCCAGTGAAATTTATTCAAAAATTCAGGTCCGGAAATTCCCGGGAAAAAATATTTATATCCACCGGAAAAACCAACCACCTCATGAGGGAAAACAGGACCATAAATTATTATTTCATCATAGTCAAAAATTAAAGAATTTACTTTTATCTCAATATCCTCTTCCATTAATCCCTTGCTTATTTCTTTTATAACCTCTTTCTTTATAACTCCAATTGTTTTTAAATTTTCCATTTTATCCCATTGATGTTGATATATATTTACATGTTTTTCTTCTCCTTTTAAATTAAGGAAATCCTTTATTTCTTCTTCTGTCATTAATGGATGGGTTCCAAGAGCAATCAAGAAATCAAGTTTTTTTGTTTTATCAATTAAGATATCAATTATTGTTTTAAAGAAAAAGTGAGTAGGACCTGAACGAGTATTATCCGGAATAATTACAATAACCTTTTTATTTTTAAAGTCCTTTTTTTCTAACTCATTTTTACATCTTTTATATGTTTCTTCTTCATTTAAAAATTTTTCACTCATTTTACTTTTCATTATAAATCCACTATTTCATTTACCAGTTTTAAAATCTTTTCAATTTCTGGATCCAAGTAGTTTTTTAAATCTTCAGAAACACTTCCATATTTTTTAAGTTTCTCTCCCTTTAAGTCATTCAGAATTTCCCATATTTTTGCACATCTTGAATTTATAATCGCTACATCAGAAATTTTTTCCTCTTTTAAATTCAATTCATTTTTTAATTTTTGCAATATTTTTTTTATCTCTCCAATATTTTCCCTTATTTTTTTCATTTTTTCAATACTAATTTTTTTCTCAATTTTAGAAAATATCTTATTTTCATCCTTAAAAACAATATCCATTTCACAAACCAGGTCTTCTATAATTGTCAATGAAGAAGTAATTGCATTCTGTATTGATAATGGTATTTTTTTCATTTCTTATTTATTATATCATTTAAAAATTTTTTTGCAGGTTCAAATTCACTATCAATTTCAAATGTCCTATTTAAATATTCAATTGTTTTTTCTTTTTCACCCATTTCATAATAAACAATGGCCATAAGAAAATTACTCTTAGGGTCATAAGGGGAAATTTTTAAAAACTGAACTGCTTTTTTATAAGCATTTTTTATTTTTCTTTCCCTTAAATCCTTCTCTATTCCTTTTGCACTTAAATAACCAAAAATTTTTTTACTTTCAGGAGTTAAAACTTCATCAGGTGAGGTATTGTAAATATAGGCAAATATGAAAGAAAAAAGAAAAAGAATAAAAGGTAGTAAAATTTTTTTATTCACAAATATTTCCCTGTATCCCCAGACAATTAAATATGAAGTAGAAATTGAAAGGCATGCAACTGCCGGTAATCTATATCTATCAGTAATAAAAAATAAAACAACCCATAAAATATTTGAAAATGTAAAGGCAATAAATAAAAAATTCCTTCTAAAATCTTTAAAAAGTAAAAATAATCCAGTAATACCCAATGGAACTATAAAACCAAATCTTATAAAAGCAAATTTCAAAGACGGTATTATACTCTCCATAAGATATACATTTAAATTTTGAGGCCATTCATAACTTGTGAAGAAAAGATTTAATTTTTTTAAAAATAATTTCCAGAATTCAACCGATAAAGGAGAGAGTAATTCTCCCCTGGGATAACAAAAAAGACCGATTGAATCTGAACTGTTTCCAATTTTCCAGTTAACAGGACCATTTGAACAGATAGGGACAAAAACTTTTCCAACATACCAGTTTCTTAAAGTTACCGGCAGAATTGTTACTCCACTTATTAAAATTAAAAGAAAAAATACAAAAATTTTTTGTTTTAAAGGCGAAATTTTGAAATTGATAATATCTTCTTTGTAAAATAAAAGACCTAAAAATAAAAATGGTAGAAAAATAGCAATAGTTGGTTTTGCAAGTGCAGAAAATCCAAGCAAAATTCCTGTGATTATCCAACATTTTAAATTCTTTTTCTTCATAGAAATATAAAGGGAGGTAATAAAAGAAATATAAAGAAATGTTATGAGAAAATCGCTTAAAATTGTAGATGAATAAACAACAAATGTTTTATAAAATGCGCAAAAAAAACAAGAAAGGAGTCCTGTTTTTTCATCAATAATAATTCTTCCAAGTAAATAAATTAAATAACATAAAAAAACATCAACAAAAATTTGAATTACATAAATACCTGTTAAACTACCTCCTGTTAAAAAATAAATAAAAGATAAAAAGTATGGATAAAAAGGAGCCATATAAAAGACCTTTCCATCTACATAAAATGGATGTTTTAAAATCTGTTCTGCCCATAAGATAAATGTTTTCTGGTCATGTTTATCCATAATATAGGGGTCAAAATATACAGTATCTTTAAGAAAATAAAGGTAAGAAATCCTTAACAAAAAAGCAAAAAACAATATTATAAAAAGCACCAAATCTCTTTTCTTAACTTTTTTATTTACCATTTTACCAATTGCTCAAATAGTTTAATATTTTTTCTCTTTAATTGTTTCTATATAAAATTCAAGGGCTTCAAATATTTTTTTAACTTTTTTATCTTTAATATAATATTTCTTTTCATTTCTTTCAGTTTCATACCTCACAAGGTCAACCTGTCGTAGGTTTTTAAGAGTTTTAGATGTATTTACAATACTCAAGCCAAGTTTTTTAGATATCTCTGTGGGTGAAAGTTTTTTAAAATCAGATAAAAGTAACTTCATAATTTGATAAGCAGTTGGATTACCAAGGACTCTACACAATCTTGACGCTCTATACTCCTTTTCCGGCATTGCTTTTCTTTTCATATCTTTTTCCTATTTTACCAATTGAGCAATTGGTCAAATAGTTAAAAAGGAATTTGGATTTTTATAAAAATCAATAACATCTTTAATTATATCTTTAATACTATATGATGGCTCAAAATCAATTAATTTTTTAATCTTGCTTATATCAGGTAATCTCCTCTCCATATCCTCAAATCCCCTATCATAAATTTCTTCAGGATTAATAAATACAATTTGAGAAGGGCTTTTTGTCATCTCTTTTACAAGAAAAGCAAGGTCTTTTATCTTTATTTCCTCACAACTTCCGACATTAAAAATTTCTCCATAACTTTCTTCTTTTTCTATCAATTTTATTAAACATTTAACAACATCTTTCACATGGATGAAACATCTTGATTGTTCTCCATTTCCAAAAACAGTAATTGGATTTCCGGTTAATGCCTGCTTAACAAATCTTGGAATTACCATCCCATATCTTTCTGACTGTCTCGGTCCAACTGTGTTAAACAATCGGACAATAATAACAGGTAGATTATATTCTTCATAAAAGGCAAAGGATAAAAATTCGTCAATTGCTTTGGTGCAGGCATATGACCATCTTTTCTTTTTTGTTGAACCAATGATAATATCCGTATCTTCAAGAAATGGCACATCTTTACTTTTTCCATATATTTCAGATGTTGAGGCAATTAAAACTTTCTTCTTATATTTTGCACAGAACTTTAAAACATTATATGTCCCTTCTATATTTACTATAATTGATAAAACTGGATTTTCAATAACTTTTTTAACTCCAACTATTGCTGCAAGATGAAAAACAAAATCAACCTTTTTAATTAATTCTTCAAGGATATAACTGTTTAATATTGTGTCTATAACTACCGTTAAGTTTGGACGAGTTAAAATATTTGAAATATTTTTTAAATTTCCTGTTGAAAGGTCATCTATAATTATCACCTTTTTATCTTTATCAATCAGTTCTTCTACCAGATGAGAACCAATAAATCCACATCCACCGGTGATTAAAAACTTTTCCATTTATGGATCCATCACTTCCTACATTTTGTTTTCTTGTTTAATAAGCAAAATTATCTATACTTCTGGTTCTACCGAAAATTCATTTTAACACAAAATTTTAAGATTGAAAATATACAATTTTGCTTTTTTGCTGTATTCTTATATAATTAACTGAGAGATGGAAAAAACTGAAAAGGTTAAAACCTTAAAATATGTTCTTTTGGGTCTATATGAAAACGAAAAGGATGTTGAAGAATTTTTGAAAAATTATAACTTCTCCTCTGAATTTATCTCAAACTTTTCCTTTTACAGATTTATTTTAAATTTTAAAAAATATAAAAATTTGCAGATGAACTATTTTCTTCCTTATATATTTTTCATAAGGGATAAATTTTGTGAATTTAAAGGAGTAGAAGAAAAAAAAGAGAAACCATTATTTTTAATAAGAATTGATGATTTTCCACATTGGGAACTGGATAACCAAGAGTTTAAAAAATTTAATGAAATAATGGAAAAATTTGAAATTCCTTATCTATGTGGAATTATCCCAAAATTGAGTTTAAATAGGAAAAATCCTTTAAATACAAAATTCAGAATTTTGGTGAAAGAAGATATAGAAATAATTAAACATCCATTAATAGAAATAGGAATGCATGGTTATACCCATCAAACTATTAAATATGGAAAAAGTAAGGAGTTTGCAGGGATAGATGAAAAAAAAGCAGAAGAAAAAATAATGAATGGATTAAAAACATTTAAAAATTTTGAATTAGAGCCAATTGCCTTTATCCCTCCATTTGACGAAATTGACTTACCTTCATATAAAATCATATCAAAATATTTTAAAATTATTACAGGAGGACCATCTTCTACAAAAAATCTTGGATATAAAGTTTCTCCATGTTTTTTTGAAAATTCCATATATGTTGCCTCTTATAGACCTTTATGTAATAGTTGCTCTGAAATTTATAAATTTTTAAAGGAGAATGAAATAGAAAGAAAAATTATTTTACCAATTGTAATTCACTGGGCAAATGAAGCAAAAAATAATTATGAATATTTAAAGGAACTTTTGAAAATAATAAAAGGAAATGTTATAAGGTGGAAGGATTTACTCTTAATTATAAGTTTTTAGGTGTGGGGATTCCAAGTTGTCTACAAATTTTTATTGCTAAAAGATTTGAAATTTCTTTATGGCGTGGAATAGTTGCTCTCCGAGTTTGGTCAATGAGATTTATATAAATACTGTGTTTGGCTCCTTCTCTCAATAATATACATCCATATTTTTCTAAGTGTTTAATCAAATCTTTTCTTTTCAAACCTCTATTTCCTCTACAATTATTTCTTTTTTAGGAATAAAAGAAATATTATCTGTCTTTTTTATTTCTCTAACAGCATCTATAAGATTTTCTTTTGCTTCTTTTAATGTCCTTCCCTGAGTTAATGCTCCCGGAACATCATTCGTCCAACCAACCCACCACTTACCATTTTTTATAAAAATTCCTTTAATTTTCATTTTCCTTACACCTCCTGTGATAATTATACCATTGAAATTTTATTCAGACAATTTTTTAAATGAGTAGATTTAAAAGAAATTTCTCCAGTTTTTCACCCTGTTTTTCAATGCTAAACTCCTGAATTTTTTTATATCCTTCTTCTGATATTTTTCTAAAATAATCATTATTTTCAATTAAATTGATAACTCCTTTTAAAATCCCCTCTCTATCCCCTACCCTAACAACTATTGCTGATTTATCTTTTTCTGTATAGTCAGGTATTGCTCCAACTTCTGTGGTTACTAATGCACATTTACATGCCATTGCTTCCATAGGAGGATTTGGGCAGGCATCTTTTTTACTTGTGTATATAAAAATATCTGTATTTCTGTAAAAATTAATAAGATTTTCAATTTTATTACCATCATAAAATTCAACAAATTCAGGAATCCAGTTTTCTCTCCATTCTCCAATAACCTTAAATTTTAAATATGGATATCTTTTATACAGTTGCTCCATAACCCAGAAACCATCTTCCATCCCTTTATGTTTCGGTTTTTTATTATAAAAAAACATTCCTATTGTCTTAACTTTTTCTCTTTTATCTGGATTATTGAAAATTTTTGTATTTACACTATTTAGAAGAAGGAAAACTTCTCTTTTTAATCTTTCTTCAAGTAATTTTTTAACTAAAGTTGAGTTTGCTATGAGATAAATATTTTCCGGTATATATCTAACATTTTCAGCAAAAAATATATCACAAACTCTGAACACTTTTTTACCATATTTTTCTGATAATTTTTCAACAATTGGAAGATGATATTCAAAAGAGAAAAATGTAATATCAGAAGCAGAAAGATATTTTTCATTAAATGATAGTATGGTTATAGCAGGACATTTTAAATCAATCCATGGAAGTTTTCTTATTCTTTTTATTCTTCTCCCTGACAGGCCATACAGAAATTTTGCAATTTTCTTTTCAATTCTATCTCTTCTGTTGAAATAATAACCCCTATCTATTGCTTTTATTAAATAAACTTCATGCCCTTTTGAAAATAAATAATTCCCAAATTCAATAAGATTTCTATTTACACCACTTGGTCTTTTATCAATAGAAGATAATATATTGATTTTCATTTTAGCAACTCTTTAATTTTTTCAAATACTTCCTCAGGTAATATCTCATCTACTCTATTTTTATAAATAACAGAAAATTTTCCATTGCCAAAAGGTCCAAAAACCCTCGGTGAACTACCTCCAAAAAGAGCAACTACTGGAACATTAACAGCACAAGCAAGATGTAATGGACCTGTATCTCCTATAACAAGTAAATCACAATTTTTAAAAACAGAAATAAGTTCTTTCAGAGTTGTTTCTCCTATAAAAGAAACTGAAATTTCTTTTAAAGAATTGTAAACTTTTTCACATATTTCATATTCTTCTTTTCTTTTTGTTCCTGTTATTATTATTTTTGAATTTAGGAAATATGATTTTATTAATTTTCCAAGTTTAATAAAATTTTCAACAGGCCACTGGTATTCACAAAAGGGATGAAAACATATTAATGGATAATATTTTTTATATTCTTTCATTTTTTCTCTCACCTTTTTTTCAATTTCTGGTGGAATTATAAATATATAGTGTGAAACATCAAAATTTGTTCCAAAATAAAAATCAACAAGTTTTTTATAATAAAAAACCCTATGGATTTGATTTTTATCAGGTTCATCAATATATTTTGTAAATAAAAATTTGAATCTTTTTCTTTTTTTATTTATATATCCAACCCTTTCTTTAATGCCACACAAAAATGGAATTAATGCCCTCTTAAGTCCTGTTGCAAAAACAAAAGCAATGTCAAATTTTTCTCTTTTTATTTTATAAAATAAATAAAATGGGGTCATTCTGTTTTCATAAGCAATTATTTCATCTATATCAGGGTTATCCTGAAGAACTGGCAAGGCACCATATTTTTTTCTTGTAAAATAGGTAATATATGAATCAGGTAGGTTCAATTTTATTGCTCTTACTGCAGGTGTTGTAAATAAAACATCTCCTATATAATTTGGTCCAATAACAAGTATCTTTTTCATTTTTTAAATAAAAATTTTAATAAAATTTAAAAATCTTTCAATCTTCTCTCCTGTTTTTCTTAAATCTTGTTAAAACATTTTCATATGCCTTGTAAGTTTGGAAAGCAGATTTATCCCATGTAAAATTAGATAAAATATGTTCTCTAATTCCATTATTAAAATTTGATTTTAAACATTCTAATATAGCGTTTTTTAATCCTTTAATATCAAAAGGTTTCACATATTTTGCATACTCACCAAAATATTCTTTAGTGCTCCCCTCAGTAGTTGTCACAAGAAAACAACCCATTACCCCTGCTTCAAGATTGGAAAGACCGGGCGTTTCTCTAAAACTGGGTAATACATGGACTTTTGCTTTTAAATAAATATTCACCAATTCTTTTTGCTCAATTTCTCCATAGAAATAAGTAGGACCTTTCCTTTTTTTACATAATTTAATACAAACATTATAGTATTTTCCATCTTCAATTCTACCTATAAAATAAATTGGGACATCTTCATTCATTAGTGATTTTATAACAGAAAGTTGATTTTTAGTTGGTCCTATATGAGCTACTTGAAGTACAATGTTTTCTTTTGGGCATGTAGGTATTGGGAAAAAAATATCGGGTTCTACTCCATTATAAATCACCCTACTTTTATCTTGTAAAAAAAGTTTAAATCTTTTTTCTATATGTTTAAGTTCTGAAAAAGAATTTGGCAAAATCAAATCAGAAAATTTTAATATTTTCTTTTGAATTTTATATTTCTTTGAGCAAACCCTTTCTAATTTTTCTAAACGGGACCTTAAAAAATTCTTCCATATCCATTTATCCCATTTATAAAAATAATTAAAAAAATTTTTTAAAGAAAAAGGATTACTTTTCCAATAAATAGGCGATAAAACAACTGGAATCTTCCACTTTTTACAGTATTTTACCCACTCCCAGGTAAAAAAAGCTGTTTGTAAGTTAAATATATGAATTAAATCGTGATCCAATTTAAAGGTAGGGGGTAAATCATTTATAATAGATATTTTTAATCCCAAATATTCTAAGTATCTCTTTGTTTCTAACATTTGATAATAATCCCCTCCCTTTTTTTCATTAATGTCAGGTCTATTTACCATTAATATTTTCATACTAAATTTACTTCTTTCAATTTTTTAATAATTTCATCTACTCTTTTTTCCCAGGTATTTTCCAATGCTTCTTTTTTTAATAAATTTCTATATTCTTCGTTATTTTTCAATGTTAAAGCAAAATCTATTTTTTCACAAAATTCGTCAACAGAGTTTGCTATTAAAACACTTTTATATTTTTGGCATTCTGGGATATTTGTTGAAACAATTGGAAGCCCAGAAGCCATATATTCAAAAAGTTTAACTGGAGAAACTCCTTTTGTAATATTATTCACTTTAAATGGTAAAATGGCAACATCAAATCCTTTACTAAAAGAGGGTAATTTTTGATAATTTTGATGAGGAAACATTATAATATTTCTTCTCTTAATTATACCACTTTTTATTAAAGAATTACATATGCTACTTCCAATCAATAAAAAGAGATATTCAGATTTTTTGATAGATACTTTATAAATGAGATTATAATCAACCCATTCTCCAAAATGTCCGTAAAAACCAATTATCGGTTTATTTTCTTTCTTTAATAATTTCATTTCTTCACTTAATTCTTTAATGCTTGAAAAATGGTTATAATCCACACCATTAGGAATAAGAATTATATCCTTCCTTTGAGTTTTAATATCTTTATATAAATAATCAGCAGATGTAATTACAACTTTTGCTAATTTTAATAAAACCTTTTGTGCTTTTTTTTCAATTTCTGGATTTCCATGAACTTCAAGAACATCTAAACAGTCATAAATTATTGGAAATTGTGTAAAATTAAATATTTTTAAAAAATTCAAATGAAAAGAAGGCAAATACGTGTAAAAAATAATAGAAGTATTTATCTCTTTCAAAATTTTCAATTCTTCTAATTTTCTGAAACTTAGAATATATAAATTTTCTTTAATCATAGATATCTCCGAAAAATAATCTTGAAAGCAGTAAATTATATTAAATCCTCTTTTTGATAACTCTAATGCTAATTGCTGTGGTCTTTGAAAATTCCAATCCCATTTTATACAGGGAGAAAAAATTATTGTTTTCTTTTTAGTTTGCTTTAAAATAAGTTGCGGGGAGAAATATTTTCGCTTTTTTTTAAATTTTAAAATTTCTGAATTTATATTTTTTAAAATTTCTCTTAACCAAACAAATAATTCAACCTTCCAACTTTTTTTAAAAAGATGTTTTTGGATAAGATAAATTAAAAATTTCCTTTTATTAACTCTTGCACCCATTTTTTATTATGTTATATATTCTCTCTGAAGTTTTACCATCTCCAAATGGATTTTTCCATTTACATTTTTTTTCCAACATTTTTCCCACGCTCTCTAAAATTCTTTCTTTTTTCCAACCCGCTAATATATTGGCGCCTACTTCCAGTGTTTCTGGTCTTTCAGTATTTTCTCTTAAAGTAATACAAGGCACTTTTAGAATACAAGATTCTTCCTGAATACCTCCAGAGTCAGTCAAAACAATTTTTGAATTTTTTATAAGTAAAAGAAATTGCAAATATCCCATAGGTTCTAAGATATTTAAAAAAGAAATTTCTTTTTCCATATTAAAAGATTTTAAATTTTTAACTGTTCTTGGGTGAATAGGGAATAAAATTGGCATTTTATATCTTTTCTTTATCTCTTTAAGACCTTCCAAAATTTCTTCCAATTTCTCTTTCTTATCAACATTTTCTCTTCTATGGAGTGTTAATAGAAAAAATTCCTTGGGTTTAACATTCAATTCTTTTAAAAACTCCTTTCCTATTTTAGAATATGCCATAGGTAAGTTCTGTTTTACTGCTTCCACAACAGTATTACCAACTACAAATATTTTTTTCTTGTCTATACCTTCTTTTAAAAGGTTATTTTTAGAAATTGATGTAGGTGCAAATAAATAATCTGAAATGTGGTCTGTTAAAATCCTATTTATTTCTTCAGGCATACTTTTATCATAACTTCTTAAGCCTGCTTCTATGTGAGCGACTTTTATTCCTAATCTATTACAAATTAAAGCACTCGCAAGAACTGTATTGGTATCACCCTGTATTAAAACAATTTTAGGAACTCCAATTTTAAAAATTAATTTTTCTATTCTTTTCATCATTTCCGCAATTTGATATCCATCACTCCCTGAACCAACTTCCAAAAAATAATCTGGTAAAGGGAGTTGCAATTCATCAAAAAAAATTTTATCCATATTATATGAATAATGCTGTCCAGTATGAAGAAGTTCAAATGAAATATTATGTTTTAAAAAATACCTTATTAAGGGAGATATTTTAATTATTTCCGGTCTTGTGCCCACAATTATCAAAATTTTTCCTTTTTTCATTTTATCTTGGATTTACAAAAAGAACGGTTTCTTGCCAGTCATAAAACTTATGAGAAAGAAATAATTTTGCCTCTGGTAAAATATTTAAAATAAAAGTTGGTATTGTAATTAAATCTTCTGGTTTATGGTAGACGGAAATAGCCATTTTAGGTTTAAATTTTTTTATAGTTTCCAAACCACCTTTAATTACTTCTAATTCACTTCCTTCTACATCCATCTTTATAAAATCTAACTTATTTATTTTTTCTTTTTCCACAAAGTAATCTAAAGTTATACTTTCTATCTCTTTCATACTTTCTTTTATTATACTATTCTTACCTTTCATACTACATCCACTACCAGTAATTATAAAAGGTATTTTTCCTTCTTTATTAGATAATATTTTATCAACAGGAAAAATTTTGTCTTCTACTTTATTAAATTCAATATTTTTCACCAAATAAGAAAAATTTATTGGGTCTGGTTCAAATGCATAAACTTTTTTAGCTCCTTTATAAAGAAACCAAAAAGAGGTATCTCCAATAAATGCTCCTATATCAAATATATAGTCATCTTCTGATATCTCACATTTTCCCTTTATTTCATAATGATTGAGTATCCATGTCATTGGAAATGCAAAAAGATATCCTTTAGGACACTCAAAAAAAGAAAAATTTTCAATTTTAAGAATGTTATTTTGAAAATTTAGGTTTCTTATTAATTTTTCATATTGAGTTTTAGAAATATTTAAAGGAAAAAATTCATAAGCATACTCTCCCAGAAAAGCATATGCCAATCTATATTTTATTACTTTCTCAAAAACAATTTTTGAATCCTGGTCAGAAAAGAGATTATATAAATTATCAAATTTTTCATAATCTTTTAATATTAAAAGTAATGTTCCAATACAGACGCTTTTACCTAAATAATTCCCTTCTATATTTTCAAAATTGCGTATAAAATTTTCCGCTAATTTTTTCCTTAATAATCCCCATTTATCCAATACTTTATCAACCATACTAATTTTATTTTGTTCATTTATCAAATAATCTGAAGAAATAGTTTTTAAATATCTATTCTCATAAATATCTTTCATTTTTTCAAGAACTTCCAGAGTTATCTGAAGAGTATAACTTTGTACCATTTTCTTTTTTTTCTTTAATTTTATCATAATTTTTGATTAACCACCATACTGAAATAAATGAATGCCATTTGAAGGAAAAAAAATGATTAAAAACTAATTTAAAAATAGACCAGAAAATTAAAAATGGATTGTCATAACATGTTAGATAAAAAATGCATCTATTTCTGAATTTTATATACTCAACATATCTTTTGTTTAATTTTTTTGATGTTTCCTCTCCATCATGATAAACAATACTTTCAGGTTCAATTATATTTTTCCATCCAATCTTTTTTGCTCTGTATCCAATATCTCTATCTTCACAGTAAAATGGAGAATATATCGGATGAAAACCACCAAGAGATAAAAATTTTTCTTTATCATATGCAGTATAACCAGCACAGCACCATTCAACTTCAACTGATTTTTCAGGAATTTTCTTTTTTTTGTTATCCATCCCCAAGGATACTGAAGATACAGAAAAAACAGAATGGTCAGAAAAATGTTTTATAAGTGGTTCTATAAAATTTTCATCAACATAAACATCATTATTTAACAAAATTACAATTTCATTTCTACTTTCTTTAATTCCGATATTGCATGCCTCTCCAAAACCTTTATTTTCATTTAACTGAATTATTTTTACCTCTGGATATTTTTCCTTTAAAAAATCTATACTTCCATCTGAACTTCCATTATCAACAACTATTACCTCATCATCTTTATTATGTTTTTTTACTGCCTTAATCACACTTGGTAAATTTTTCTTTAATAGTTCTTTTCCATTATAGTTTGGGATTATTATTGAAACACCTTCCATTTTCTAAAATCTCCTTAATTTTTTTATATACTTCCTCAACTTTTATTTCTTTCATACATCTCATACTTTTACATATTTTTTTATGACAGGGACTACAATCAACTTTTTTATAAATATAATAAGTATCTGGGGGTAAATGAATTACCGGGTCAGAAGGTCCAAAAATTCCAAGAACTTTTGTTCCTGAAGCAACTCCAATATGAAGAGGTCCTGAATCTCCTGTAATTAAAAGAGAAGATTTTTCAAGTAAAAGAGAAAGTTGATATAGATTTGTTTTATTTATAAGATTTACAGGCTTATTTTTCATCTCTGATATAATATCATTTACATAGTCATTCTCACCAGAACCAACAAAAATTACAAGGTATCCATCTTCAATCAACTTATCAGAAAGTTCAGCAAAATTTTCCTTTAACCATCTTCTTGTAATCCAACCAGTTCCACTTAATGGATGTATTACAATTATTTTTTTATTTTCATCAATTCCATAATCTTTTAAAAATTCCTTAAATTTTACCCTTTCCTCTTTTGGTATCCATATTTTCATTTTCTTTATATATTTTTCAATTTTTAAAAATTTAAGAATTGACAAAACTCCATTTACAGGGTCTATTCTTTCTCCTTTTCTAATTCCTTTTGTAAGAAAAATTCTTCCCACTTTCAATCTATAAAATCCATATCTTTTTTTACCTCCAAACAAAAAAGTCCAGATATTTGTTTTTAAATTTCCCTGAATATCAAAAACAATTTCAAATTTTTCTCCTCTAAGTTTCAATATTAATTTTAGAAAACCAACAATATTAAATTTTTCTGGCAAATAAAAAATCCTTTCAAACATCGGACATGTCTCTGTAAGTTCTTTATAAATTTTCTTGGTTAGTAAATAAATTTTATCTTCTTTGAAATTCTCTTTAATTGTTTGAAAAAAAGTTGAGGAAATAATTATATCTCCAAGTGCACCTGTTTTTATTGTCAAAATTTTCATAGATTTTCAATTCCTTTATTTAACAACTCTTATTTCAACCATTACACTCTTTTTCATACCCAATCTTTTTGCTGCTTCTGTTGATAAATCAATTATATACCCTTTCTTAAATGGACCTCTATCATTTATTCTTACAATAACTGACTTTTTATTATCCAATCTTGTTACCTTTACTTTTGTTCCAAATGGTAATGTCCTGTGAGCAGCGGTTAAATCTTTACCTGTATAAATTTCACCACTTGCTGTTTTTTTCCCATAAAAATCTTTTCCATAGAAAGAAGCCATCCCTCTTTCACAATATTCTTCCTTTCCGATAACCTTTTTAACTATATTACCGGGAATTGAGCAACCACTAAAGATTAAAAATAATAAAGAAACATAAATCAATTTTATAGGAAATTTTGATTTTTTCAAAAGAAAAAGAAATGTAAATGCGCCTGCGCTATCAATTAAAATATCTACAAGAGAAAAATTCCTTGTTGGAACAAAATATTGATGGATTTCATCTGAAATTGCATATAAAATAGAAAATAATGTTGAGTAAAAAATTGTTTTATTTGACTTATTTGTTTGTATAATTGACCTGAATAATAAAAAATTTAAGATAAAATATACAGAAAAATGTGCTATTTTTCTTAATATTAAATCAGAAAGTCCTTCAGTAATTTTTAAATTGGGAATACTTGAAAAATAAAAAATAATTGCCATCCAAAGGAAAGTAAGGAGCCAGTTAACCAATTTTGTAAGTAACGATATATTTAGCAAGTATTTCTTTAATTCTTTTCCCTTTATCATCTTTCACATTCCAAACCACTTCTTTCAATTCCTCAATAATTTTATCTATCTCATCCAAACTATATCTTTTTTTATTTTTCGCAATAAAAATCCTTTCATGTTTGGTTGCTGTGGTTCCTTCTTCAGAAGTCAACAATTCTTCAAAAATTTTTTCTCCTGGTCTTAAACCTATAAAATCTATGTCTATATCCTTATATGGCTCTAAACCATGTAATCTAATTAAATCCTCAGCAAGTTTTAATATACTTACAGGTTCTCCCATATCAAGAACTAATACCTGTCCACCTTCTCCCAAAACAGATGCCTGAAGAACAAGGGAAACTGATTCTGGAATAGTCATAAAATACCTCTTCATCTCCTTATGTGTAACTGTTAAAGGTCCTCCATTTTTCAACTGTTCCAAAAATAGAGGAATAACACTTCCACGGGAGCCAATAACATTTCCAAATCTAACAGAAACAAATTCAGTTATTCCAAGTTCATTCCAGGCATTACATATATATTCACTCATTCTTTTTGTAGCACCCATAACACTTGTTGGATTTATTGCCTTATCAGTAGAAATAAGAACAAATTTTTTAACTCTATTTGAAACTGAAATTTTTGCAAGATTATATGTTCCAAAAATATTAACTTTAACTGCCTCATCCGGATGTAATTCCATTAGTGGGACATGTTTATATGCGGCTGAATGAAAAACAATATCTGGGTTAAATCTTTCAAAAATTTCATTAATTTTTTCATAATCTTTGATATCTGCAACTATAAATTCTACCTTTGTATTATTTGTAAAATTGTTCTTGAATTTCTTTTCAAGATTAAAAATTTCTGTTTCATCAATATCTAACAATATCAAGTAGGATGGCTCAAATTGTAAAACTTGAAAAGCAAGTTCAGAACCTATTGAACCACCTGCACCTGTTATAAGAACTTTTTTACCATATATGAAATTTTTAATTGAATCTAAATTTAATTTTACCTCTTTTCTCCCTACTAAATCTTCAATTTTTATTTCTTCAAGTTTTTTAATAGTAATTTTTTCAGGAAAAGAACCATAAATTTCAGGAATTATTTTTATTGATTTCACACCCGCTTCTTTTAACATTCTATAAATCTCTCTCAATTTTTCAGATTTTATATTATGTATAGCAATAATACAACATTCTATATCATATTTATAAACCAAATTTGGAATTTTTTCTATTGGACCAAATACCTTTAAAGAATGAATATAACCACCTATTTTTTTAATATCATCATCTACAAAACCCATTGGATAATATTCTGAAAATCTATTTTTAACAATATCTCTAAGAATTAACTCTCCTATGTTGCCTGCACCAATAATAAAGGTTCTTTTGCCTCTTTTTATTCCAGTTTTAAAAATTAATTCAAGAAAAACTCTTTTTAATATTCTGAAAGATAATATAAAAAATAAAGAAACAAAAATATCTATAAAAAAGATGCTGATTGGAAGAGAAAATTTTAACAGAAAATATGAAACAGGTAAAAAAAT
>Ga0078972_1007701_pt1 | contig 23613 bp, 15 predicted proteins | sample YelNatPaOPGAMG01_FD_67568 | JGI IMG/M metagenome (GOLD analysis project Ga0078972, IMG submission 67568) | Hot spring thermophilic microbial communities from Obsidian Pool, Yellowstone National Park, USA - OP-RAMG-01 (SPADES assembly) (version 2) | ecosystem: Environmental > Aquatic > Thermal...
CTGAAATATCTTATCTGGATTGCATGGGTTTTTACATTTGTGTTGATAAAATACACTTCACATTTCCCATCTGACACCTTCCAGCCCTGTGCATCATCAGCAACAGTACTTGCGTTAACTCTGTATTGCTGTGCAACACTGAGTGCGTTCTCTCGTGTGACATACAATGCTGTATTGTACACGGGTCGTTTGGACTCCCAGGCATTTATTTTTCCCTGCAGCGATTGCTCAAAGCCCATATTTTTTCCTGTATAGGTGTACATACCACTACCTGCCGTGGTGCGTTCAAAATTCACGGTTTGATTTTCCACCTCATTTTGTGTCTGCCCTGGCTGAGGCAGTGTATACATGTAGATTGCAATGCCGGTTATCGCTCCAATCACCAGAACTGCACAAACTATAACTGCTACAACTAATTTTCGCATTTTATCACCAATGTTGAGATGTAATTCGCATATATATACTTATTGCATTTCAGTTCCCATTATTTATCAATCCATTATTTATCAACCAACTTTTTTTTAGCCGTTTCACTGTCTCATTCCCATGAATTGCAGGAACACACAGCAATGCGGGATGCAATTAGCAGTTTGACAAACCAAAAGTATCAATTATTACCTTGCTTATGGCAAAACCATGGGCACATACAACCATATTGAAATCGAGAAAAAATGGGCAAAGATATGGGAAGAATCGGGAATATGGAGAGCGGAGCGAAAAAACGGAAAAAAGTTCTTTCTTGTATTTGCATACCCCGGTGCATCTGGCTTACTGCATGCGGGGCACATGCGTGGCTACACATACTCAGATATAATCACGAGATGGAAGCGGATGCAGGGATACGATGTGCTCTTCCCAGCTGGCGTTCACGCATCTGGCATTCCTGCGGTTTCATTCGCAAAAAAGATTGAGCTGGGCGATGCATTCACAATTGCACAACTCCGTGAACTCGGAATTGATGAGGATACAATCCAGAGAATGAAATCACCTGAGGATGCGTCGTACGAACTCCTGAAGATTTATGTCTCAATGTGGAAGCAATTCGGGTTCCTGATTGACTGGGATAGAACAATCATCACAATATCTCCCGAGTACAAAAAATTCATCACCTGGCAATTTGAAAAACTCATGGAGAAGAACCTGCTCATAAAGAAGGAGCACTTTGCACCGCTCTGCAGTAACTGCGGACCAGTTGCAGTTGACCCCTCTGAAACAGATATTTCAAAAGGCGGAAATGCAGAAATTCTCGAGTTTACGATGCTCAAGTTCAGGTACGAGGACATGTATTTGCCTGCTGCCACACTACGCCCCGAGACCATTTATGGAGTTACAAATATCTGGCTGAATCCGAATGAGAAGTACATGCTCGTGTCCTTCAACAATGAAAAGTACATCGTGAGTGCAGGTGCAGCAAAGAAACTGGAAAAGCAGAAGTTTGCAAAGATTCTCGGCGAATTTGATGTAAAACCGCTCTTCGGAAAGACCTGCATTGCCCCGGTTGTGGAAAGAGCGGTGCCCATACTGCCATCGGATTTTGTTGATGGTGATGTGGCAACTGGCGTTGTTATGTCGGTCCCAGCGCATGCACCATATGACTGGGCAGCACTGCTTGAAATTCGTGAGAACGCTGAGAACTTCGGACTGAACAAAGAGGAAATACGCAAGATAAAGCCAATTTCCATCATTGAGACCGCAGAGGAGATAGATGCAATGGAGACCCGTGCACCTGTAAAACCAGCAATAGACCACTTCCCGGAACGGGGGCTCTCAGCGGTAGATATATGCACACAGCTCGGAATAAAAGACACAAGTAATCGTGAAAAGCTGGATGAGGCAACAAATATTGTGTACAAGAAGGAGTTTCACAATGGACGCTTGAAGGAAAACTGTGGCAAATATGCAGGGAAGAAGATATCTGAAATAAAGGACACAATCAAGGAGGACTTCATAAAACTCGGCGTTGCAGACAGGATGTATGAGTTCTCAGAAAAGGTTGTGTGCAGATGTGGAAACCCCGTTGTAATTGCTGCAATACCGGACCAGTGGTTCATCAAGTACAGTGAGGGATGGCTCAAGGAGGCATCAAAGCGACATGCAGAACGCATGATGCTAAAGCCAGAAAGTTACAGGGACGAGATAAAGCGGGTGATTGACTGGTACGGGGACAGAGCTTGTATCCGCCAGGGCAAGTGGCTTGGCACTGAATTTCCGTATAAAAAAGGATGGATAATCGAGCCAATTTCGGACTCAACACTTTATCCAGCATTCTATATTATCTCAAAGTATGTTAATACAGGGGCCCTGAAGCTAGAGAACCTCACATCTGCCTTCTTTGACTATGTGTTTCTGGGCAGGGGAAATGGGAACCCGGAAATCAGGGAATTGCAGGAGCGCATTCGAAGCGACTTTGAGTACTGGTATTCTCTGGACATAAACCTCGGAGGCAAGGAGCACAAGACCGTGCACTTTCCCGTGTTCCTCATGAACCATGTGGCAATTCTTGAAGAGAAGCACTGGCCTGCGGGAATATTCGTGAACTGGCATCTTACAATGAAGTCAGGTGAGAAAATCTCAAAGTCGAAGGGAGGCATGGTAGCAATACCCAGAATTGCGGAGAAATTCGGTGTGGATGCGATGCGGCTTTACTATGCACATGCTGCATCACCAGATACTGACCTTGAGTGGGATGAAGACACTGTGCTGATTTACAAGGGAAAGGTGGAAAAAATTTATGCGCTGTATGAGGAGTTATGTGCATTGAATGATGTGCATGAGGGGCACCTGGAAAAATGGCTTGAGAGCAGGTTCGCAATGGCTTTGCACCTCGCATTTGACCAGATGGAGCAACTTGCACTGCGAGAATGTGCAAACACGCTCTTCTTTGAATTCTACAACGACATCAGATGGTACATAAAGCGTGGTGGAAAGAGCAGGAGGGCAAAGGAGATTTTCATGGAGTACCTCAAAACACTCACTCCGTTCACACCAAATATATGCGAGGAGATATGGAGCAGGGAGAATGGCACTCTGATATCAACCCAGCGTTTACCAGAACCTGAAAAATTTGTCCGAAATGCGGATGCAGAACGCAGGGAAGAGTTTCTCCAGCAAATAATTGACGACATTCGGAACATCACAAAACTGCTCCCGCACGAAATCGGGAAAATTGTGTTATATGTGGCACCTGCATGGAAGCGTGAGCTTGTCAGGTACATATTCCAGAATAAAGATAAGGATGTGGGAAAAATGTTAAAAGAACTTGCAGGAAAGTCAGTATTTTCTCCACACATGAAGGAAATCCAGAAAATTCTACCCAAACTCAGCCAGGAAATCAAGAAGAAAAACGAGATGCCAGAATTTGATGAACTGGAATTTTTAAAGGAAAGCAGTGCGTTTATTGCCCAGGAGTTCAATGCAGTTGTGGAAGTTGTATCCGCAGAAGCTGCGCAAAACGAGAAAAAAGCTGCAATCGCAATGCCGTTCAAGCCAGGTATTCTTGTGTTAGCAAAAACGGAGGTGTCGAAAAATGCGTGAAATGGAGAAGTATGTGAAGGAGCTTGTTGAGTATCTCATGGTAACTGCACAGACAGCACCCAAGGGCAGGGGCGAGGACTCGCTTGTAATGAAGGTTTTGTATGGTGAGGAAAAAGAAAAACTGGCAAGTGCAATGTTCACTCTGGCTGAAAAGACAGGAAAGAAGAGGTACGCTCGGGACGGCGAGAATCTCAGGCAATCGGATGCAGTACTGCTGATAGGCGTGAAGAGGCATAAGGCGATGGGGTTTGACTGCATGGCATGCGGATTTGGCTGTAAGGGATTTGACGAGGCAAATACAGGGAGCGGAGATTTCGAGGGTCCGAACTGTGCATTCAAATTGATTGACCTGGGCATTGCAATTGGCTCTGCAGTTAAAAATGCCTCAATATTTGGACTGGATTGCAGGGTAATGTACACAATCGGAGTTGCTGCAAAGGCAGAAAATCTGCTTGATGCAACGGTAATTATTGGCATTCCATTCAGTGCACACGCAAAGAGTCCGTACTTTGATAGAAAGGTATGAGTTATCAATCCAGCATCAGTTTTCCGTTATCAATGAGGATTTTCCCGTCAATGTAAACAGTGGGTTTCTGGATTACGCCATGGGCATGGTAGGCACACTTAATTTTGCCTCCGTACCTTGAGTTGTCACCAAATCCGATATGCACTGTGCCAAACACCTTGTTATCCTCAAGCGGATGTCCTATCAATTTTGCATTCTTGTTCAGTCCGATTCCGAACTCAGCAATGTTTCTCCCGATTTTACCGTATGAATCCATTGTCTTCAGCACCTGTGCATCACTTGAACTCTCCACAAATCCGTCTTTTACAGTAATTGTGATTGGGTCTTTGAGCAAGGTCCCGAACGAGCCATCTATCACGAGTTTTCCGTTCGCACTCTTTTCATCAGGTGCACAGAAAAATTCGCCAGCAGGCAGGGTAGTTAAATCACCGCGGTTTCTGCACAATCCATCATCTTTATCAATCCATTTGTACCTCGTGAACTTCATCGTGAACTCTGTGCCCTTCTCAGTAACAATTTTTATCTCCTTTTTCTTCGCAACAATTTCCTTCATTCTCGCTATCATTTTCTGTATCTCAAGATAGTCCGCAGTAACACCGCCATTGCTTACAGAAATCTCCGGGACATCGGGCATGCTCACGATGCGCGCCCTCCTGTTTGCTTTTCTCCGTGCTTCTGTGTGTGTCATGGAGTGCTTTGTGAGCAGGATGATTGCATCCATCTCAAGCATGAGACGGGCTACACTTTCCTGGGGCTCAACACCGTCTTTCTCTGCAGTTGGGATTGTGAGCATGAGCACATCTGCACCAATTTCGTGTGCTGACTCAAAAAAAACAGCGCCAATCTTCTCCTTTTCTGTATCTGTAATTATCAGCAATTTTTCTTTTTTTTTCAATGCCATGCAATTATTGAGTACATTGCGTGCCCCATCTATCAACGCCATATCCTACCATAACACACCAAACCACATATATCTTTCCCTGCACCCTTTTCAGGAGCCTTTTTCAGGAACTTCGTTCCCGAAAAACCCTCGGGAAAAAACACCCAGGGGTTACCGTAAGGGGACGGAAGTCCCCTCGCCCGAAAAAGCGTGCACGGAAAAACAGCCAGGGGCATCCTTTTCAGGGGCTTACGCAGAGCCTTTTTCAGGCTTCGCCCGAAAAACCCTCGGGAAAAATAGGCGATTGCACAGCAATCGCCACGGGGTTAGGGAGGGGCGGAGCCCATCCCCCGAAAAGCCTGCACGGAAAAAGATAACCTAAACAGGATGTACATGCGGGGTGTGCGTCAGCACACCCCTTGGTGGGTACCGTAGGGCGAAAGCCCCGAGCGACAGCCCAGGGGGTTACCGTAAGGGGGGCGTTTTAGCCCCCCTCGGGCGGGCGGTAGCCCAGGGTTAAGGAGGGGGCGAAGCCCCATCTCGCCGAAAAGCGTTTACGGAAAACCTTTTCAGGGAAGCCTTTTCAGGAGCCTTTTTCAGGAACTTCGTTCCCGAAGTTATGTTTAAATATCTTGTGGGATATCCTTTTTTGTGGGCGTATGGCTTAGTCAGGATATAGCACTGGCCTCCTAAGCCAGCGGTCGAGGGTTCAAATCCCTCTACGCCCGTAAAATACAGTTGCATGGCTATGCAAATAAAATTAATATAGCTCTATAATTTATTTTACATCATGGCATGGTACTACTACACCAATATGGTAGAGGTTCCGTGCTTGCAGAGACTCGTGAATCCAAATCGTATCTGGCTTGCTGCAGAGATTCGTGTCAAAATTCTTAAGGAGGGAATTGAAAAGGCGGGTGGAATGAATCCACTTGCCAGAATTCTAGGGTATCGTTCGAAAGTACACCCGGGCTGGAATGTACAACTTCTACTGCTGGGCGAGCGTCCATTTACCCTTGCACGACTTCAAACCCTCTGCGAATTTACAGGATACCAGCTTGAGGAAGTGCTGAAGCACATGGTAAGAAAGGAGCAGATAACCGCAGTTGCAAACGCACGGGCACTGCGAGATTACGGTTTTGGGTACCTGCTCAGGTAAATCAGTACTTTGTGTACTTGATTTTTTGAGGTACCATGACAACACCTGCGCCCTTTCTCACCTCACCCACAATCTCCCCATCTGTTTCATTAACGATTTCTTTTGCATCCTCTGGGTTTGCAATGATACAGAAACCCATACCCATATTGAATGTCTGATACATCTCCTCAGCAGTAATGTTGCCCAGTTGCTGGATATATCCGAAGATTCGGGGCACTGGCAGTGGTTTATCAATTCGAAACTCCATCTCTGGTTGTAATCTAATGAGATTTCGTAAACCTCCGCCTGTAATGTGCGCAAGTCCATGAATCCTGAATTTTTGAAGTAATGGGAGAATGTCTGGCACATAGATTCTTGTGGGTTCAAGCAATATTTCTCCTATTTTTTTCTCGCAGCCATCAGGGACAGCGTGGTAATCAATTCCATTCTTTTCAAGCAGTTTTCGTACGAGCGTATACCCATTTGAGTGCAGTCCAGAACTTGGAAAACCAATAATTTTATCGCCAATCTTTATTTCACTGCCAGTAATAATCTTTGTTTTTTCTACAATTCCCAGTGCAGTACCAGAGAGGTCTAACTCATTTACTATATCCTTCATTATTGCGGTTTCGCCACCAATAATACTCACATTTGCAAGCTCAGCGCCCTTGTTCAAACCGATTGCAACTTGTTTTATAACATTATCATCTATTTCTGGCACCGCAATGTAATCCACAAATGCCACCGGCTCAGCACCGATGCAAAGCACATCGTCAACATTCATTGCAATGCAGTCGATTCCTACTGTGTCCCACTTGTTCATTTCCTTTGCAATCAGGAGTTTTGTACCTACACCATCGGTCGAGAGCACCAGTACATGATTCCCGAATTCAACACCCCCGGCAAAATGGCCCTCAATAGCCAGTGCCCTGAAAGAACCTTTTCTTCTAAAGCTGAGCAAGCGAATTATACTTTCCACAGAAGACCCTTTTTTATCTATATCCACACCTGCATCTGCATAGGTAAAACCACACATACTGCCACCATCAGTGTGCTATATGGGCCCGATGCGATTTGAACGCATGGCCTCCCGGTTATCAGCCGGGCGCTCCAACCAGGCTAAGCTACGGGCCCTTTCGGAATGCAGTAAACTTTTGTGATATATAAGGATAGTGGGCGAGCATTTATTGCGTTCTGAGGGTATTATATGTTTAATAACGGAGTACATGTCTCTCTCATGTCTCTCTCAGCTTCGTTCATGTCCCTTCTGCATTTTTTATTCTTCCGAACTCTTTTTCTATTTTTTTTAGAGATTCCTTTGCACCAATTTTTGTAAAGAATTCTTTTGCTTCCTCAAGTAGCTTTCTGGCAATGTCGTACCTTTTCCAGTCAATATACACTCCTGCCAATCCTACAAATGCTGCGTATCTGCTATCCAGTATATCGATTTCCATATATATGTCAAGTGCTTTTTTATAGTAGGATTCGGCCTCCTCAAATTTTTTAAATCTGCGCAGTATATCACCCATAGCCATGTACGCTTCGCCGATGAGGTCCTTACCTCTTGTTTCCTCAGCAACTTTAATTGCTTCATCTGCCTTTTCCATTGCGACCTGGAGATCTCCAATCTCTGCATATACTGTAGCCATATGTGCAAGCACTCCTGCATACAACCGCATCTCCTGTAACTCCTTTGATAGCTTAATCGCATCTTTATAATATTCTAACGCCGTATTATATTCTTCATTCTCCTGATAAATCTGCCCGATATTGGCTTCTCCGAGCAATATTGAAAGCTTATCTCCAATCCTTTTCGAGATTTCAATGTTATTTCTGAAGAACTCAAGTGCTTGCTCGTTCTCACCCATTAATGAATAAATGCGACCCAGATTGTTATATGTGCGAACCACACCAGATAAATCGCCGACATCTTCAAAAATCTTTTTTGCAAGGCCATAATATTCAATCGCTTTTTGTATTTCGCCCATATCACTTAAAACTAATGCAATGTTGTTGTATGAGCTGGCAATGCCATCTTTCAAATTGTGTTTTTTTCTTATCTCAAGTCCTTTTTCCAGGTACTCTTGCGCCTTTTTCAGGTCACCTATGAACCACAAGCCAGTGCCCAGGCGATGATACGCTTCACCAAGTGCAATCTCGTCACCGGATGCCTCAGCCAGTTCCACGCTTGTGCGGTATTTGTCAACAGCTCTTGCGTAGTCCCCTTTCCTTTCGTATACCCAGCCCATGTTTCTGAGTATCTCGCTCTGCATTGCACGGTCATCTTTGCTTACCATATTAAGTGCATTTTGCAGTGTTTCAAGAGACCTGTCAAAATCTCCTTTTTCCATGTATGGGTAACTCAATTTTACCATGAGATTTACCTTTGTTCTCTGATCAACGGCAATGTTGAGAGCCCGCAAATATGCTGAAATTGCGCTATCAAAGTCACACAGTATTGAGTAGCAATCACCCAGCATCCGATATATTTGGAGCGAATAGTCCTTCTTAAGCGTTTCATCCTTAAGCTCCCCGATTACGCGCTCAGCATCGATTATATTTCTCAGGCAATCCTCACTTGCGTAATTTGACAGTGCATACTCTCCCGCCTTTATTTTGTACTCAATGCCCTTCTGCATCTCGCCACCCAGCAAAAAGTGCCTGCCAAGTTCTGAGAAGTACTTCTTTTCATTGCCATGCAACTTTTCAAGTTCTATGCCTGCCTTCCTGTGCATCAACCTGCGCCTGGGCCCAGATGTCTCAGTGTAGATTACCTCATAAACTGGGTTGTGTACGAACTTATACATCTCCGCATTACCAGATGTTTGCTCAATGTATCCCATGGCAATGAGTTTGTCGAGAATATCCAGCAGTTGCTCCTCATCCATTTCAACCGTGTTCTTTACCGCTTCATACTCAAACACCCTTCCGAGTATCGCACATGCCCTCAGTACTTTTTTTGTGTCCTCATCAAACCTTGAAATACGCTGCGAGATAATGCTTTTTACCGTGCTGGGGAGTTTAATATCGTCTATGCTTACTTTTAAATTGCGTGTGTTTATGTCAAACAAATCCTGTTCAAGAATTGCCCTGCCCACCTCCTCTACAAATAGCGGGTTGCCTCCAGTTCTCTCATGTATCTCGCTCACAAGTTCTTTTGGTAGCTTCCATGTTCCCAGTATTGCCCCTAGAATAACAGAAACATCATTTACTCTCAGTGGTGCAAGTGCAATACTCATACAATTCCGCTCAATATTTATGTTCTGGATTGTATTAGCAAATGAAGTATTTGCTCCCGCTCTCAAGTATTCCTCTGGATACCCAATGAGTGCGAGAACCTTCATACTAAATATTGCCCTGGATAAATAATGAACAAATGAAAGAGTGCCCGTATCAGCCCACTGCAGGTCATCCAGTACAAAAACTACTGGCGAGGTTTGAGAAATTTCCTGAAGCTTTCTGAGATACGCCTCGAGAACCCTTGTTTTCTCCCTTGAAGCATTTGCACTTGTTTCTATGCCTGGCGTTTCAGTGCCTGCACCAATTAACCCGAGTGGCGTGTATGCCTCCGCCTCACTATTCTTTGCATGCCTTTCAAGTACATCAATTATAGGAAGATACGGCACAGCTTTTTCATCAAGGCATCTTCCAAACAGCACTGTAAAACCTTCGTTTTCTCCAATCTTGCATACTTCCTGAATCAATCTTGTCTTTCCAATTCCAACTGGACCAGTAATGAAGTACAATCTCCCATGTCCATCTTTCACAGATTTCATTCCAGAATGCAACTCTTGTAGTTCCTTTTCTCTGCCTACAAACGGGATTTCCATAGTTGCAGGATATATATCATCAAGAAAAACTTTCCTCTGGTTAAAACACTTAAAACCCGTGGAATAGAAAATATGCGGGATTATCAAGAGCATTGCAAACGCTTCTGAATGTAGAGCAACCTTCTGGTATTTGTCTACGACCTTGGTTGATAATACAGTTGACATTACAGTATAACAAACTATTTAAACAAAACATGTTATATGCACATTGATGCAAATAAAACCCGGCATGGAGAAAATCTCAAACAGCAAAATGCTCACTGGAATGTTTGGTGCATATTCTAAGTTCACCATCAATGTAAAATTGCTCATTGCACTTACCTTTGCAGGAGGTATTGGCGGAGGTATGACCTGGTTTATGCTCACACTATACATGCAGAGTGTGGGTTTTTCGTTTGAAAATATCGGCTGGATTGGTGGAATTGGTGGCATTGCCACAACATTGACATACCTGATTACCCCTGCGGTCGCAAATTCATTCGGAAAAAAGAACACATTGTATGCTGGCTATTTCCTCGGAATTTTGAGTGCAGTCATCCTTCTTATAAAGGTTGACCTTGTGCTATATATTATATCCAGTATTGTTGGTGGCATCGGCAGTGCGCTTGTGGGCCCGACTTACATCACGGTGCTCTCAAATATGGCTGAGAGAAAGATTGGCATATATGTCTTTAGCTTCCAGTCATTTTCACAGCAGATTGGTATGTCAATTGGAACAATTATGGGGGGTGTGCTCCCCGCAGGGCTTACCCATCTGTCAGGGAATGTAATAATTGCATTCTGGTGGAGTATCGTGCTTGCAGTTCTTATAAACACACTTCAGATTGTATTTCTCTTCTTCACAAATGTGGAGAATGGAATAAAACTGCATGGCTTCTCTCTAAAAATGAAAGACAGGATAAAAATAACTAAATTTGGAATTACAAATATGTTTATCGGGCTTGGAGCGGGATTTGTGATTCCGTGGTTTCCACTGTTCTTCACGAATAAATTCTTTCTTTCACAGTATCCTGATTTTAACACTGCATATGCAAACGCGCTACCGCTGGTGAGCTTGATAATGACAATATCTTCAATAATCATGTCGTTCTCATTTCTGGTTGCACCCTTCTTTGCAGAGCGCTTTGGACAGGTGAAATTAATTGTGGGCTCACAGTTGTTATCCGTACTCTTTCTATTTCTCATTCCGTTTGCACCTGCGTTTCTATTTGCAGGTACACTCTATATAATACGCACGATTCTGATGATGTTTTCATCACCTATTGCCACTGCCTTTATGATGTCCGCAGTTGATCCAGAAGATAAAACAAACGCAAACTCAATTACCATGTTCGCATGGAACGCTGCCTGGAGTGTAAGTTATTTCAGCAGTGGCTGGATATGGGCAATGTCACCCGACTATCTGCTGCCCTTCGCACTGTGCTCTGTGTTCTACATCACATCATCAGTCCTCTACTTTGTATTTTTCATAAATATCGAGAGGAAGGAAAAAATCGCAGAGAAGACAAAAAGGAAAGAATAACATATATACTTCTATCAAATATAACCGCTCATGCACAGGTACATCTTCGTGCTTGCGGTGTTCATCCTTCTCAATTCAACAGCATACGGCGGACACGCAACCAGCACCACCGCCCTCCCAGTCGGTATATCAAGCAATGCTCCCGCCGGGTTGCACAATCTGACAGAAAAGGATACGATTGAAAGCGAGAAATCACTGCCAGTTTCCAAGCAGATAGACCCGGAATTTCTTGGGCTCTCACTTACAGATGAGCGAAAAAATGTGAAGGTATTTATTGCCACTGAAAATCTACCAGGACTGGCAGAGGAACTGCGCGAAATTGGATTAAATGTATCTTTCGGGCAGGTAACATCGTACAGCAAGTTAATCTTCCCTGTTGTTGAGACCGAGACCTGGAGGATTCCACAGCTTGCCACACTGAAGAATGCGCTCTACATTGGAAAATACCCGGAAACGATAAACCTGGAAAATGAAATTACTGCTGGAAATTCAAACCAGATGCTTGGTGAGAGCACAAATTATACGGGCGATAACACCACCACTGCACTGATAACTTCTGGCATCGAATTTGGACTGCCAGTGCTCAAAGGTAAATATGCAATCTGGGGAAACGATACGCAGTATGCAGGTTTTCCAAGGGTATTTGATTTCTCCGCAATCTATGAATATCTTGAGAGTGGAAAAATTTCAAACAAATCATGGTTTGTTGACACAGGTTACAATACCAGTGCGTATGTGAGAAACAACTCGGTGTATGTGGACTTTGACAACACCACATACAATGTCACGGGAATTTCCACGCTTTCATCGACATTTCATATCGGTTATATGCCAGAAAGCGTATCAGATGCACACCAGGGAAGAAGAATGGCAGTTATCGTTACGGATGCACACAACCTCTGGAAGTACGATGCAGTGTATGTTGACCTTGATAACGACCTCTCGTTTTCAGATGAGGTAGAGCTTAACAACAGCAATCATATTTCTACAAAAGACCTGAACGGTGATGGAAAACCGGATATTTCTTCGGGTTTACTGTACTGGGTTAGCGACGGAAGCAATACTATACCATACTCCAGATTTGTTGCCGAGCGCTTTGGATTTAATAACATTGTACCGGAGTCAGGTGATTTACTTTGCTTCTTTGGGGACTATTATGGCGGATATGGAACGCAGGTGGCAGAGGCACTTGTAAGCTGTGCAAACAGAACCGCAATAATCCCTGTTGCAGTGCACAACGACACAAATATGTTTGAGGTCTGGCAGTTCTGTGCATATGGGGCTGACTATCTGCCCAATTCCGGCGATGAATTTGATGTGTGCATGTCCAGTTTCATGTTTGAAGTGCATACAAACTACTGGAATTATATTGACCGCTATCTCACAAGCTTGCTTGAAAACACACCCACGGTATTTGTATTCCCTGGTGGAAATCGTGCTGGTATAAGTGCGCCAAACTCAATCGATGCAGTATATCCCGCACCCTACACAATCTCTGGCAATGGCACATTTATTGCGAGCAATGGCGAGCAGATGTGCACATTCCTTGCACCCAGCACAGTTTCTGCATATGCCTCATTTGCGCACAAAAACTTTGAATGGAACATGCTGCGCTGCAACTACTCTGGTGCTGCAATCAGTGCGGCGATTACTGCAGGGAGTACTGCAAAGATAATAGAACTACTCAGGGCACAGGGAATTCCTTATAAGGCATCCAGCATACGAAATATGCTCATCAATGCGTGCAATGATACGCTGATCGATGCGGTTGCACAGGGCAGGGGTGTTTTCAGTGAAAAACAGGCAATAGAAATTGCCCTGGGAAGTGCAAACACGGTGCTTGCAACCCCGTTCAAGGTGAGATTTGGCAGTTACAATGGCGTTGATTACCCAAGTTTTGAAAATGTGGTCTATGCGGGCACAACTTCAACAAAGGCAATCAAACTTACAAATTGCGGTGATGATAAGAACATTCAAATAAGTGCCACGATGTTGAGAAGGCAGGCAATCATGAATTTTAGTTTTACTGGTGGTGATGCGAACAGCACATACTTTTTCTCACTCTCTGATTTTATAAACCGCAATTCATCGGTGTGCAGAATAAGCATCAGCAGTAATGATTGTATTGAGAACTGCGGCGCGTATGTGGGTGCCCTTTACGGATGGTTTGACTATAACGAAAACATGATTGAAGACCCTGGTGAAATTGAGAAAATAACTGAGGCGCAAATCGTGAATGGCATGGGCTCATGCATGTTTGCAGTCGCAAACTGGTCAAATCTTTCTGCACTGTACATGAAATTTATACCTGTGCAGGGCATTGCAAATCTCACATTCCATGGGGACATTGAATACTTTTCATATGCACCAGCAGCGTATATTGAGAATGTGTCTGTGTTCATTCCAGGCAATTTCTCCCTTGATGTGGATTTGAATTTAACGGTACCTGCGGATGCACTACCGGGAATGTACGAGGGAAAAATTCTTTTGAGTTATGGCAGTACAACGAAATCGGTACCATTCACGCTGAATGTGATTGCCGAGACGGAAAGGACCTATAATATGTCGGAAAGAAACACATACTACTTCGACTATGTTCTCACTGCGGAACCTGGAAGCTCTTCATCACGCTGGCTATTCATCAACCTGCCAGATGGCACCACAGAGGGCTGGACGCATGAAGTAATCCGCATCAAAACCTCCGCACCCGTTGTGGTAGAACACTACCAGCCATACAATGATGCATTCTCAATTCTCAGCAGACCCGTATTTGGTCCATGTACACTTATTTCATCACAGCGTATTGATGCACATGAAGATACAGGAACGCTGAGCAACGATACAATATTCGTAATCCTGAAGGACGGTTTAAATGCCATCAGATTCACAAGCAAGTTTTTCAAAGATACCTCAAGTGCATCCGTGCTGTCTATCGAGATTTTCAAAATGCAGATAACGGGTGAGACGGACTATGAAGGAATCTGGTGGCGGGATAAGTACGAGATTATGTGCATGGCATCAGACACCGTGAACTTTACATTGAATGCATATGGCACTACACCTGGCAATGTGCAGGAAATCCTGAACCAGTGCCTCACTGAAATTCCGATGAGTGTTGAGGAGAATGGCACGTTTGTATGTCGCATTGAAGGGAGTGCGTGGGCAACGCTGTATCTTGCATCCACGGGAAACATTTCGAGGTTGTATGCTTATTCAATTGATGGAAAAATATTTGTGCCTTCTATGCGCCCTGGCAACTACAGGATGCAGGTGTTTGCTACCGAAACCACAAATGTCACATGGGCACTTATAACAGGTCAGAATGTATCCGCAAATCTTGTGCCAGACGGTGAAATTCCACCATATTCTGATTTCTATATCGGTGCAGAGATGCCGCCACCAGAAAAGCCGGGAACATATTTTGCAGTTATGTGCTTATCAGGTGGTACTGTCACAACACCCTGTGAAATCCTGCTTTCCCAGAAGATTCTCGACCTCCCGCCTGAAATCACAGAACTCTCACCAGAAAATAATTCGGTTGTAAATAATGCAAGAATTTACGGAAAGTACGCAGACCAGGAGGGCACACTAAAAAGCAATATTTCCATGGTGCTCCTGTACCTCAACAATGTGAATTACTCCGCACTCTGTTTGTGGAACAACACGCAATTCACACTGCCTCTTGTTCTGGACGAGGGATATTATGTCCTTGTGGTTGAAGTTTATGATGCAAATAACATGTATACCAGAGCAGAGGTGTGTTTCACCGTAGACAGAACCGTGCCATATCTCCTCGTTGAGACGCCTGCAAACTATTTCCTCACCAACCAGAATTTTATTATCGTGACCGGAAGATGCGAGCTGGACGCGGTGGTGTTTGTGAATGGATTTCAGGCGGAATCTGACGAACCAGGCACATTCTTTCAGGGCATTAACCTGATGGAGGGATGGAATGTAATTGAAATAAGTGCAAGGGATGCAGCAGGTAATGTGGCAAGAGAAACGCGATTTGTGTGTCTTGATACCTCTCCTCCCGCCCTCTCTGTGCTTTCCCCTGAGAACAACTATGTAACCAGGAGTTCGTATCTAATGGTTTCAGGGGTATCAGAATACGGTGCACAGATTACGGTAAATGGTGTGCCTGCACAGGCAGATATATCTGGAAGATTCGAGGTAGGGATTGAGATTTCTGATGAAGGTGAGAATCTCGTGAATGTGATTGCAAGAGATGCAGCAGGAAATGAGAACACCCAGAATTTTGTGGTTGTTCTGGATAGAACCCCGCCGGAGCTGACACTTGAGGACTGTGCCCCGCTCACAGGGAATCCAGTTTGCACAATATCCGGGACTGTGCGAGATGCAAATCCAGAGGATTATGTTTATGTGAATTCGATAAAAACCAGTTTAGTAAATCAGTGGTTCTCAGTAAAACTCATGCTTTCTGAGGGTAAAAATATAATTCGGGTTGTGGCTACCGACCGTGCAGGAAATGTGGACATCAAGACCTTACAGATAATTCTGGATACAACGCCACCTCCCCTGAATCTCTCACTGCCTCAAACTGTGACAAGCAGGGAATACCGCATCAATGGCACCACTGAACCCGGGGCGGTTGTTCAGATAAACAATGTTTCTGTGTATGTGCAACCAAACGGTAATTTTTCATATGCAGTGAATCTCTCAAAGGGTGTAAATTTCATTACAGTACAGGCGCGTGATGCAATTGGAAATACAAAGGTGGTTACATTTGCAGTGCTGTATGTGGACCCGAATGACCTGAACATCGACGATGTGAAAAGATACAATTCACTGGATAAAAGAATAACTGAACTCATGGACACACTTGTTTATGCAGTCCTTGCACTCCTCATTATACTTGTAGTTGGAATCGCAGGGCTTTACAATTTCCTCGCATGGCAGAGAAGAAAGGAAAGAGAGGAACCAGATTTGAAAAAGGTGTTTGAGGAACACAGGAAACCTTAATCGTACACCTCAGACCAGCGTCCATCAGATGGCTTTAACTGAAGTGCATCCTGAAATACATCGAGTTTCTCACCATTCAGAATTATGAGTTTGATGCCTGCCCGTTTTAGAATTTTTGCACCCAGAAGGTCGAATATGTTGTTTGTCCCTGCCTGGAGCTCGCTTTTTGTAAGAATGTTGATCAGGTCATCGTATGTGCAGTGATTTATTTTCTTTGCGTCTGGGTGCGTTTTAGGGTCTGCCTCGTACAGTCCATCCACATTTGTGACATTTATGAGAATTTGTGCACGAAGTTTTTCTGCAAGCATTGCGGATACTGCGTCTGTTGTATGGCCTGGTGTGGTGCCACCCATTACCACAAGACCACGCAAACTGAAAAACTCATATGCCTCTTCGACGCTGCTCGCAATTCTCGGATATGCGGAAGGAAGCGCAAGCATGAGCAGGCGTGCATTTATTCGGGTGACATAAATTCCGAGTTCGTCAAGTGTGGTGTTGTCGCCTCCCAGCTCCCTGCCAATCTGAATGTATTCCCTTGCAACCCTGCCTCCGCCCACGGTCACTGCAATTCTGTTTTCTTTAGCAGCACCATCAATTATCCGCGCAATCTTCATTATGTACTCCGCCCCTTTCAGAAACACCGAGCCACCGATAGAAATTACGATTGTATGCATGTTACGGGAGAAGATGTATGCGTATTTATTATTACTGATGAACCGCTTACTTTGGTGGGCACTGACACATATACTGATTTTTCCGCATTTGCAATACCCACAAACACAAACTATTTCTAATCAGCATGTTTATCACATCATGGAATGCTCAAACTGGTGAATGTAAGCAAGAAATTCGGTAATCGCTGGGCTGTGCGGGACATCTCGTTTGATGTTCAGCCAGGCATGGTATTCGGAATTATAGGTCCAAATGGGGCAGGCAAAACCACAACCATACGCATGATGCTCGGACTTCTCAAACCCACATCTGGACGGATATTGATGAACGACATTGATGTAGCAAATGAAACACAGGCGGGGAATGCAAGGGCGCACATTGGATTTCTGTCAGAGAATCCAGGGCTCTATGAAAATCTGAGTGCCTACAAGAACCTGTTCTATTTTGCTCAACTGTATGGAATTGAGAAAAAGGAAATAGATGAAAGAATCACCGCAATTATGGAACTTCTGGGAATTGGAGAGCGGATGCATCACAGGGTAAAAACATTTTCAAAGGGAATGAAGCAGAAGATTGCAATTGCACGGGCAATAATACACGAGCCAGAATATCTTTTACTTGACGAGCCCACTGCATCGCTTGACCCCAGCTCTGCAAAAACGGTGCGTGAGTTCATTCTTAACCTCAGAAACTCAAAGCGGGGAATTGTGCTTGCAACGCACAACCTGCATGAGGCACAGGAACTCTGCGATAACATCCTTGTCCTCAATACCGTGAATCTATGTATGGGAAAGCCAGGAGAACTCGTGAGCAAGCTCTTTTCGCAGTGCACCGCGGTGAGCGTGGGGCATGTTTCCAGGGATGCAATTGAGAAAATCAAGGCAGGATTTGGCGATAAATTTATTTCATACACGCAGGACAAGCTTATGTTTGCAGTCCAGAATCCAGAGCATGAAAATCCGAAGATAATCCAGTTTCTGGTGGAGAATAACATCGAAGTAAGGTATGTGGAGAAGGAAAACAGAACACTTGAAGATGTGTATATTAAGCTGGTGCGTCAAAATGAAGCAAAATAAAAAAAGCAGGAGATATGCAGTAATCTTTCACAAAGACATCGATGAATTTCGCTCCAATTTACTTATCACAATACCGCTGTTTATTCTTCCCGTGGTAATGGCAGTGGTTCTGCCAGTGGTAACTATATATCCAATTTCAAATATGGATATGAGCAACTACTCAATCGACACGGAACGCCTGGAAAACACATCAATACATTCTCCAATTCCCATCGAATCACTCTCACCCAAAGGACTCCTTGTCGTGCTCGTGCTCAACGCATTTGTGCCCTTCTTCATGGTAATCCCCGCAGTTATTCCATCAGTGATTGCAGCTCATAGCTTTGTGGGTGAGAAAAATCACAGGACACTGGAAGCATTACTTGCCACGCCAATAACTGAAAGTGAACTTCTGATTGGCAAGGCACTGTCCGCATTCATTCCCTCAATTCTTGCCTCCTACCTTGCATTTGCAATGTTCTGTATATGCACGGACATTCTTACATATCCAGTATTCGGGGCATATGTGCTCCCCGACTTGTTCTGGCTTTCACTTGTGGGAATACTGACACCGCTCATCGCTACATTGAGCATCGTTTCAAATATTCTGATTTCTACCAAGGTGAGTGATGTGCGGGCTGCACAGCAGCTGGGAAGCCTGGTGATTGTGCCCGTAATTGTTGTATTTGTGCTCTCCGGAGTACGCATCGTGTACATCGACGCATTCATGCTGTACATCTTTGCAATCATTATTGCACTGCTGGACTTTTTAATCGGATTTATCGCAGTTAAAACATTCAAGCGGGAAAAAATTCTCCTCGGGCGGTGGTAGTATGCTCGTACTGGCTTCAAGTTCGGAAAGGCGTGTTCAGATTCTCAAAAATTTAGGACTTGACTTTGTGCAGTGCACACCCGACATTGTGGAAATTTCTGATGGGGACTTCGTCTTCCGTGCAGTTCAAAATGCACTGAACAAAGCCAGATGTTGTGCAACGCAGTATCCCGGGGATGTTGTGCTTGGCTACGATACACTGGTTGTTGTTGACAACACCGTGCTGGAAAAAACCGAAGATAGCGCAGTTGCAAAAAAGTATCTCATGTTGCTTTCTGGCAGGTCTCATATCGTAATCACAGGAATTGCGATAATCGCACCAAAACGGAAAATCGAATACACTGCGCATGAAATCACCAGGGTGTGGTTCAAAAAACTGGACGAAGCAGAGATTTCCTGGTATCTGGATTCAGGCGAATGGAAGGGAAAGGCGGGAGGATATGCAATTCAGGGAAAAGCAGGGATGTTCATTGAGAAGATTGAGGGCTGTTATTACAATGTTATGGGTTTGCCCGTGCACAGAACATATGAAATACTGAAAGAACTGCAAATTCTACAATTTTAAAAGTTCATCAATCAAACAACTTCTTTACCTCATCCACCTTCTTCTGGATTTTCATCATGCTGAACATCTTTAGCGCCTGGCTGAGCAACCTGTTCGCCTCTTCCCTGTTTCCATTTTTCTTCTCAAGTGCGCCCCATGCCATGTATGCACAGGCAGTCCTGTATTCTCCGCCATAAAAACAGAGCGCCTCCACACCTCTGCGGAAGTATCCCCTTGCCTCGTTTATCTCACCAGATTCCCACCGTAACCTTCCGTAGGTGATATGTATATACCCTGCCCACTTCGCAATTTCTGCATCTGTGAAACGCTCGAGCACACCCCTGCAAATGCGCTCCGCCTCCTGTGTTTTTCCCATCAGGTAAAGAATATCTGCACGGTCTGAGAGTGCGTTCAGGAGTAGAATCTTGCCACGCTGGTCATCCTTTATCTTCTTTATTTCGAGGAGCGCCTTCTCTATAAATTCAATTGCACGCTCATATTTTTCCTGTTCTCTGTACACAGACACATGTGAGAGAAAATGACTTGCAAGGTAAAGGGGCACATCCCGCTTGATTATATAACTTCCAGATTCCACGAGACATTCCATCGCACTGTCAAATAGCCCGTGCTTGGCATATCCCTTTGCAAGTTTTCCGTAGGTATTCACAAGTGCATAGATATTCTCAATTTTCTTGAGATACCCAATCTCGGTTTTGTATGTTTGTACAGATTTCTCCAGTTCTCCAATTGCAAAGTAGAGTTCACCCATATTATCCAGGGGAAATATCATGCCCCAGATGTGCCCGCATTTTTCAGATTGATTTAAACTCTTCTGGAAATATGCAAGTGCAGTGCTGTATTCATGCATGTACCGATACACTATCCCGATATTGTTGTACGAGCCAGATATTGAGAGATAGTCGTTGATTTTCTCACGAATTGCAAGGCTCATCCGGTAGTAATCCAGTGCTTTTTTAAGTTCCCTTTTTTCAAAGTATACATTTCCGAGATTGTTGAGTAGAAGTGCTCTATCACGCTCCTCCGCCCCGAACTCCTCAAATACAGAAAGCACTTCAAGGTATATTGCCTGCGCCTCCTCAACCTCGCCCTTCCTGTAGTACAGCGTGCCTTCCAGTAGTTTTATTCTTCCATACTCCCTGTTTGATTTCTCAATCTGTTCAAGGGCTTTTTTTATGTAGGTAATGCCCTCATCGTACTCACCACGGGCATGTGCACATTCAGCCATCTTTCGGTAGATGCGTTCTGGCGTTTGCACGAATTTAAGGAGGGTGTGATAGGTATTTATTGCGTCCCTGTACTTGCCAGTTATCTGATAGAGGTCTCCTTTATTTTCCAGTAATGAAATGTATATCTCCTTCAATTCCGGGTCCTTTTCACAGAGTTCAATTGCGTAATCGATATACTGGAGCGCCTCCGCATTTGCAAATCTTGTTTCTGCATTTTTTATTGCTTTCAGGAGATATGGCAGTGCCTTACCTGCATTTCCAGCCATGTGATAGTGGTATCCGATTCTGTTGATATTTCCGTCTGGCTTATCCTTATAAACCTTTTCCATTGCCTCTGCAATCCGTTCATGGTACACATTTCGCATGGGTTTTGGAATGCTATGATATATGACCTCTCTTGCAATCGTGTGTTCGAACACGCAATTCTCACCAGAAAAGTGTATTATTCCGTATTTTTCTTCAATATTTCGTAGTTTTCTCAAAAGGTCAAATCTGTCCATGCCGAAAATCTGACTCAAAATTTGAGGGTCAAACACATCTCCAATTGCTGACGCACATTCGAGGATTTCCCGCATGTGCTCATCCATCATTGCAATTTTCTTTTTGAATATGTCCTCGATTTTTCTTGGAAGTGTGTGTTCCTCCCGTTTTGAAATCAGCCATCTATCATCCTCACGCCAGAGTTCATGTTCCTGCATCATGTATTTTGTGATTTCAATCAAAAAGAGTGGATTTCCACGGGCTTCCTGCAGTATTGCTTCTATGGCTTCCTCGCTTGCACCAATACCTGGAGCAATACTTTCAAGGATTCGGATTGCATTCTCTTTATCCATCTCCTCCAGTTCGATTTCCACAAGTTTTCCTGCATCCACAAGTTCGGACACAACATCTTCCGCAAAGCTCTCGGCAATTTCGTGTTTTCTTGCGGTAAGCAGTACGAACAATCTTGTATCACGCAGGTTCTGGATGAGATATGAAAGCATTGAAATTGTGGATTCGTCTGCCCACTGAATGTTCTCCAGTACAATGAACAACGGTTTTTCAGCTGCCTTTCTGCGCATACCACGAAGCACATTTTCAAATAGATTTGTGCGCTGGGCAGCAAAGTCACCCTTCCCGTAGTCAATTCCATCGTACTTGCCAGATGTAATTATGTGTTTAAATTCGTCTTCTATGCCAGCAACTAAATCCATGTCACCATTCCAGTTTTTCAATACATTACCATATTTTTTCTGGATATTGAACAGTGCATTTTTCATGTCCTCAATCAGGAATTCGGTTTCTCTGCCAGAAAGCACTGTGACCAGATTTAGTTCGCCAAGTTTTTCGATGACAATCCACCAGCCCTCATACTCAAGGCGTCCTATGCCTCCAGTTGTAGTTTCATTTATCATCTTGAGTGAATCCTGAACGAAGCGATTCACGAGTGCAAGCATCGCAGTAAAAATTTCTGGTTTAATCTCAAAGTTAGCCCGTTCCACTTTAGCAATCAGCAGTCCTTTGTTTGTCATCAGGTAAACGCAATCCACTCTCGGTGGTTTTTGTGCGTGAAGCAGGTGCTCTATTCCGAGAGCGGAGAAGCACTCAGAGAGTGCCACAAACGGTATTTTCACGCCCTTTACGCCCTCTCCTGCACCTACCTCAAATCCCTTTTCTCTGGCAATCTCAATTATTTTCTCAGTCAACCGTGTCTTTCCAATGCCCACATCTCCTTTGATAATTGCTGCAGTAGTTCTTGAATTCAGTGCCTCATCCAGCAACTCAGATACAAGTTTCAGTTCATTTGTGCGATTTACAAAAGGCACATAGTCATGTGATTCAATCATCATCGTTTTCACCAGAAAATTTACGGAGGTACACAATGTACTGTGCAATCTCCTTCTCAGAAAACACCAGATTTCCATCTTTGTCTTTCAAGCGTTTTGCATATCTTATCAGGAGCATCACCTTATCCGGTTCCGGTTTATCTGGATTTATTCCAAAACTTTCCATTTCAGTGCAGGCATTATATAAAATTTCCTTTGAGCCCTTGAGCTTCCTGCACATCCTGCTGAGTATTAAGTCAATCAAGTCCACAAGATTTTGTGGTTCGTCTGATTTATTGCTTGACATTGTCTATAGGAGTCCCATGTCTTTTATCAACAATTCACCTAATTTTTCAAAGCCCACCTGTACATTTTCACCAGTTTTTGCGGATGTGAGATAGAAGGGTACATGAGAGCCGTCCTTCATCTGGAAACTGGCAAGCAATGCATTGATGTCCTTTATGTCGGTTTTAATCTTCTCCTTCAGGTCAACCTTGTTTGCCATAAGCACCATCGGAACCTTGCCTGCGTACTCGAAAAATGTGGGAATCCAGTATTCTCCCAGGCTTCTCAGTGTTTCTGGCTTTGTGAGGTCACACACAAGGATGCCACCATTTATGCCCTCAAACATGTCCTTATGAACACGCTCGTAGTTTTTCTGACCCATGATATCCCAGAGTATCATACGGAGTTCAATTATTGCATCCTTGCCAATAACCCGAATGTCCTTTTCCATGGGTTTTGCGCCCAGTGTTGTGATGTAACTATCATCAAACTGGTCAACCACAAAACGCCTCACCAGACTCGTCTTTCCCACTGCTGCATCGCCCAACATGATGACTGATTTTATCACACTCTTCGTTTGCATATTCTCACATGTCCCGCAATTGTGTGGAAATATATAAAACTAATTATGATGTGCGTCCAGGTGTGCGCAGGAGAAGTCATAGGGGTTAGGGAGGGAACTATTAGTTTACTTGACTGGGATGTGCATTCGGGATATACCGAAGGCGAAGCCCTAGGGGTTGGAAGGGGGCTATGCCCC
>Ga0078972_1007703_pt1 | contig 23606 bp, 21 predicted proteins | sample YelNatPaOPGAMG01_FD_67568 | JGI IMG/M metagenome (GOLD analysis project Ga0078972, IMG submission 67568) | Hot spring thermophilic microbial communities from Obsidian Pool, Yellowstone National Park, USA - OP-RAMG-01 (SPADES assembly) (version 2) | ecosystem: Environmental > Aquatic > Thermal...
CAGACCACCTTGGCGATCGCTCGAATTGTCCTTAGTTCAAGCCCCTGAACGTAGAGGATCTCAATCTTCAGATGGGCACCGATCTCGATCTGTTCGGGCAAATAAACGAGAAGACCACCCTCGCTCGCGTTGGCCGCAATCCCGCCAAGGACCTCTTTGCTGTTTATCCGTTGGTAGTCGAGAGGAAGCTCGACGCTGAACCTGGGATGTCTTCGCTTCTCGATGGCGAGGACGCCAAGATTCTTCGCCTTCATGGGAGATTCAGAACTGAGAACGGGTCGCTCCATAAGGGTGGCCTCCCGAGGTTCGAGATGCATAAGTAGTGCCATCCCATTCAAATGACCCCTTCGGTGGCCGAAGCTATGTTATTTCAGCTCCGTTTTATGGCATTACGACGGAATATGGAAGCCAGTGAAACCGCCACAGGAAACATGCAAGATAGGTGCCAATTATGCGAGACTTGCAATGCGTAGGATATTTTGTCATGGGGGGAGAGATCTCTATGGACGCGAAGGAGGACTCTCAAAATTTCATGAGTAAAAACAAATTGTTATGAAGAAGAGACATTTTTTGGCGGGTTTTGATTTTTTTATCAGGCCATGAAGTTTTTGCACCCCATCTACTGAAGCCACTCGCGTTTTGCCTTGAAAATCTCCGCTTCCTCCGGAATCTTCTTTTCTAACATATGCTTCGCTTCCTCGATCTCAGCCTTGTTCCGGTCCATGTCGGCTTTCACCTGCTCCCTTTCCTTTCGAAGGGACGCCCTTTCCGCGGTGCTTTTTGATTCGTTGTATCTTTCGACCAGTTCGTTATACTTTCTCCTCAGCCCGTCCTGACGTTCCTCAAGGCTCTTGATCTTCTCCCTCCACTCCTTGACCCTTCCCTTCCAGTAGGTCTCTCCTCTTCCAAGAAGATCCTCCCCCGGGCCCTCCTTCTTCTCAGGTCCAACAGCAGCCCCCTGGCTGGGTGTATCGGCCTTCTCGTCGGAGGTTCCAATCTTCTCCAGCCCTTTTCGATAACGCTCCGGAACCCGACTGAGGTCGTCTGTGAAGTGGACCGCCCCCTGGTCATCAACCCACTTGTAGGTTTGACCGTGGCTCCAGGGAAGACCGAGGCCCCCTATCAGGCAAAGAGATAAGGTGATGAGGAAAATCGTTAATTTTTTCATGGTCTTACCCAAATCATAAAGCAATTTTTGTGCCAGGATTTTCCAAAAGCCTTGATTTTTTTCTGCCTTGATGTTATATTTTGGTTAGCCGGTGTATCAACCCATATCACCTCCTTGTTTCACCCCCATTGGTATGCCGGCGGGGATCAGTTTAGACCCTCCTCTAACTGATCCCTTTTTTATTAGGTGCTTTAGAACAAAGGGCTCCACCTTCCGTGAGGAGCCGGTTTTCTCAAAAGTTCCTAATCAAGGCCTGTTTCAAATGGGATCAAGGTCTGGAGGCTTCATCCTGGCCGCGGGTCAGGTAAGAGAGACTCGGGCCCTTTACGGCTCGAATCACCTCCGAAGGAAACCCCATTTGTGAAACAAATTCCCTGTAGAACCTCTTGAAACCCGCTGCTTCCACGAAGGGTTGGGCCCAAACGCCTCTGCACCCTGCCAGAAGCGGAAGCTTCAACCTGTAGATACCCTCGTAGAATCGGTTCCACAATCTCTCGCTCTTGGTCATATGGACCATGATCAGCCTGCCGCCCACCTTCAACACCCTTCCAAATTCGCAGAGGATCGGGACGAAATCCTCGACAGGAAGGATATCGAGAAGATATTCGCTCATCACCACGTCGAAGTGCTCTGCCCCAAAGGGAAGATGCCTGCAGTCGCAAAGATGAAGCCTGTAGTTTTTCTGCCCCGTCTTGGCGATCCTCTTTTCGGCTTTCTCGAGCATCTTGGCTGATACGTCGACCCCATCCACCCAGCCCCTTGCGTTTCGCTTCAGGATCTCCACGAAGTTGAGGCCGGTTCCCAGGGCCACCTCCAAGACCCGTTCGCCGTCACGAATATCCGCGATCTCGAGGGCCCGCTGCCTCGCCTTCGACTCCATCAGGATGCCGAAGAGGTCGTAGATGGAAGCAATCCGGTTGTATTTTTCCACGATCTCTTGGTGGTTGTGCCGTGCTTCGAGAATCTGATAATCCCTATCCATTTGCACCTTCACGCCCGGTTGAATCCTTTCCATATTCGAATTCGTCTTCTAACGGCCCTTGGAATCGGAGGGCGCCCCGTGAAAATACTCCCGGATCTTGCCGAGAATGATCCCAGGAATGTCCTCTTTCCGCTTCACGGTGAAGATGTTGATGTTGGGCTTCTTCTCCACAGCCTTTTCGAACCGTGTTGCATAAGGGTTCTCTCCGATGTGAACAGCGGTTACACGATTCTCGAGCCCGGCCAGATAGCCGATTAAGGCCTCGAGGTTGGTGATCTTCATGTCCGTGATGATGAAGAGATCGAGGTTCTTTCGATCCCGAACGAGGGGCCCCAAATCCTCCATGTCGAGGGCCGTTCCGCCTCCAAAATACCGGCAGAGGACTCGGTAAATGGCCTCCCGATTGTCCGTGTAATCGAGGAGATCGCGGCCTCCCATGGGAGCGTCGCTGAAGTTGTAAACGGCTACCTTTGCCCCGTTTCGCAGATAGGCATTCGTGGCGCACGCCGCTCCCAAGACCGCATAGGAAAGGCTCTTTCGCGGGTTGATCATCGATCCCGATGAATCGATCACGATGAGGCAGTCGGGGGTTCCCTCCACCTTCCCCCGGCCCTTTCCCTCCTTCTTCTTCCAAACCTGCGTGATCCCCGGCATGATCTTTCCAAAGCTCGTCCACACATCCACGTCCTGATACGGCGAGCCGACCTCCCAGGCCGCGTGAGAGTGGGGATGAAGAGCTCCTTTCTCCTCGATGGGGATCTTTCTCAGGGGTATGGCATAATTCTCCGCAAGCTTCATGTAAAAAAGGATGTCCGCGTCAATCGTCGTTCCCTGTCCACGGCCCATCCCTCCTTCCATGCCATAGCCAGCTTGCTTCAGTTCTTCGGAAAAATCCTCCACCATCTCGCGAAATTCGGCAAGGGCCATTTTCTCCGTGGCATACTCCCGCATGCCCTCGTCAATCTCTTCGTACGTGTAGTTATTGAAGTCGTGATCGCCTGTGGGGCTGCTCTGCCCCTGATCCCCTCCGGATCCTTCCTCCTCTTGTTCTTCCAAGAGCAAGGGCTTCATGGTTCGACAGAAACGGTTTATGCTCTCCATCCAGCGGGAGCGGTCGAGATACGGAATACGGGCCAGCCGTCGCACAATCTCTTGGTGCTCTTTCTTCAATCCGCCCTCGGAGGGCACCCCGAGATCTACTCCCCAAATTCTCTGGTAAAGGGAAGCCACCACCTCCGCCACCTTCCCTTTCCTTACAGCCCGGTGGAGCTCGGCCACACCCCAGAACCTGTTCTTGATGCAATGGGTATCGGAAACGATATCGATGAAGTAGTCGGCCGCTCTCTTGGCCAGCGTCTTATCGCCCATCACTTTCTTTGCTGCGGCGTAGAGGGAGACATGGGTTCGAAAATCCCACGGACAAAAGGTGTAGTGGGTGATCCCATGGTCCAAAAGGGCCTCGATCGCCTCCGCTTCGGAGATCCTTCCCCGGAGGTTCGAAACAAAAGCCGAATTGACCCGGATCTGCTTCTCCTTCATCTCCATGCCGACGGGCTCGTCCGGCTCTGCCGCCTCCTCGTCATGCTTGGGAGGAACCCCGATTTGAGGCGTGGGAATCTCGGGATAGAGGTGCTTGCGCTTCACCCGAGGCCAAATCTCTTCAAGAAGGGCTTGATGTTTTTCCGAATCCGTCCCTTTCATGCTTGTTCCGATCCAAAAGAGGATGACAACACGGATCCCCTGAGATCTGTTTCAAGGCGCCTCATCCTGATGGCGAGTTTAATAGTAAAGGTTAGGATAGCGAGCCTTCCCTGGGTAGACCAACTTGTCCCGCTCAAAGACCTTGCCTTCGACGATGTTGCCGAGCCCCCTCACCCTTCCCTCTACATGGATCTCGCCCCCCATCATCCACTCGCCCGTATGGAGGCCGATGTTCTTCTTGACCACGATCTTACCGCTTCGCATCCCTGCGCCCGTCCAGTTCTTGGCATTTCCCTCTACCACCAGCTCTCCTCCCTCAATGCCGATGCCTGTGAAGTCTCCTGTGTCTCCCTGAATGATCAGTCGTTTGCCCTTCGGCAGACGAAAGCCCAAGAGATTGATCTCGGTCTTGAGCTCCGAGAGCTTGAGCACGATCTCCGGTTCGTCGGCGTAATTGCAAAGGGCGGAGATGTAGAGGCCCGCAGGCCCGGGGATCAGGTAAGGAATCCTCTGTGTGTTCTCAAGGGCAAAACAGAAATCCTCGATATCCTCTGCGTTATAGCGGATCTCCTTCACATATTTCTCGGCGACCTCGTAGGCCTTGATGATCGTATTGTACTGAACCATCCAGACGAGTTCTTTGGCCTCCTCCTCGAGGAGCTTCTCGTAGCCCCGGCGAATCTCGTGCATCACGCTTTCGCTCGACTCCACAATCTGGTCGAGGGGAAGCTTGGTCTGGGTGAACTGATAGGTTTTGAATTCCTCAAAAGGGTTGACCGTCGGCCCAAGAAGCCGCGCAGCGGAGCCGGCCTCGTCTTTCCCTTGAGATGAAACGGACTTCATACCTCACCTCTCTCGGTTCGTAAGTAATACGCCCGTTAGGGATGGTGAGAGGGGTCTCTCGCCCCCAGCACTTCGGTGGCGGCTACCTCCTTCGCCTCGCCTAACGGTGCCCCTCACTTCAGGGCGTACTACGTTCGTAACCTTTCCCTGGAAGGTTTCCGCTTGCCTCTTTCTATGTCCGGCGGCTTGCCAGATCCTTCTTGATCTCCTGGTAAAGAGGGTGGTCGCCTTCCAGAGGCTCCAAGTCCTCCCCCTGAAAAATCCTGTTACCGATGGCCAAGGCATCCTTCAAGTGATCGCTCTGTTCACGGTAGCGCTGGGCAATTCCTTTCACCGCCTCCTTCGCCAAAAAAATAGGAAAGGGGTCATCCCTCTTGGCCTTCTCTTTGCGGGCCAGGATCTCGTCTTTCCACTGAACCCGGTGGCCCAGGGCATAGGGCGCCACGGTCTTGACATGCTCGATATCGACCTCCTGATCCTCGATCATCCAGGCCAGGGCCTGAGCATATTGTCGAATGGAGAGTGGAAGACGGTTCGACGCACAGTTCTTGATCTCGTGACAGAGATATCCGCTATAGTGGCATCCCTCGTCACAGGCCTCCACAGAGCGCTTCTGGCCATACCGTTCACAGAAGGAAAACTCCGCCAACAGCATCCGTGTGAATGCGCTGGCATCGAGATCAAGGGGTAAGCGGTCCATCTCCTTCCGAATCCGATCGCGGTCGCCTTGCCGAAGGGGACGAACGCCGATGGCTCCATGAAGATACTCGCCAAAACGGTCCGAAATCTCCTCCATCCTGGAAAGCTTCTGATCGTAGCGGGCCTTCGATTTCAAGAGGCGAAAGAAGTCTTTCTCCGATTTGGGATGCCTGAGGAGGTTCTCCTTTCGTTCTCGTTTCCCGACCCAGAAAGCCAGGTTGGCTCCAGGATATCGCGACTCCACCATCACATCGAATCGATCGATCAGAGGGGCGATGATGGTATTCGTTCCCCCGTCCTGATAGTTGGCTGTCGCGAAGAGGCTGTACTCTTCGTTGATGATCATCTCGTTGAGATACTCCCAATTGCCTCGATCCACACCATCGAGGATCATGCTCTGCTTCGTTTCCGGAAGGCGGTTGATCTCGTCGACGATTTTAGCCGGAACCTGAGCGAAGTTAGTCCACACCACATCCTCTTCTCCCCGATTGAGCTTACCCAGGTCGGGTCGCCCGACGATCTTTTCTTCCGTCTGCTCGGGATGGCCCGAGACTTCCGCAGACCAGATCACACCAAGGGGAATCTGATAGATCAGACAACAGACGAACTCGGCTGAGGTGGTCTTGCCAAGGCCCGGCTCTCCAATGATCAGCTCCTTGCCTCCCTTCAAGCCCGTGAGGATACTAAAGAGGAGCGTAGAATTAAAGCGCTCTCCCTTGACCTCCATATCCGGCCGGTTGAGGTAGAGGTGCTCGCTGATGAACCGATAGATCTCCTTGACTTGTTGCTGATAACCGTTTTTCGCTTCTTCCATCAGTCGTTTCCCTTCATCTTCCATCGAGCACAGGAGGGGGGAAACAATACTCCGGTTCTCCTCCCTCTGCTCCTTGTAATCAAAGATTTGCAACCGTCACGTTCCTTCTTTTTCCGTCCCTTCCTTCGATGAAGGTGCCCCGAGCTCCTTCTTCGACGAAGGATCGACGAATTTCACTTTCCCGGCGGCGATTTCGCGAAGGGCTGTCACGATTGGCCGATTCCCTCGGTCCACCAAAGGCTTGGCTCCCTTCATGATCATCTTGGCCCTTCTCGCCGCGAGCATGACGAGTTCAAAGCGGCTCTCCACCTGTTTCAGGCAGTCTTCGACCGTAATTCTTGCCATAATCCTCCTCCCATTTCCCGCAGTAGTTCCTGAGAAGTGCCTCCTTTTTTGATCGGCAACGCTCCGCGACGATGATCGATCGTAGCGTTTCGACCGCTTCCTCGAGGCTCTCGTTGACGATCACATAATCGTAGCGCGAGGCCTCTTTCAGCTCCCCCATCGCATTGGCCAGCCTCGAACGAATGACCTCTGGAGAATCCAGACCCCTTGTCACCAACCTCTCACGAAGGGCACCGTAAGACGGAGGCAGGATAAAGATGAGGACCGAGCGCTCCACCTTCTCTTTCACCTTTCGGGCCCCTTGAACATCGAGGTCCAATAAAATATCATATCCCTCTTGGGCCAACCTTTCAAGGGGAGCCTTGGCGGTGCCGTAGCGATTCCCCACGACTTCGGCCCATTCAAGAAAGGCCCCGCTCTGCACCATCTCCTCGAACTGGGCCGGAGAAACAAAATAGTAATCCTTGCCTTCTTCCTCGTTTGCCCGAGGCGGCCTCGTCGTATAGGAAATCGAAAAACGAAGGTTCGGTAACCTCTCCATCACCTTCTTGAGGAGGGTCGTCTTGCCTGTTCCCGAAGGAGCCGAGATCACAAAGATCAGGCCCATTGCATCTTTCAAGCCTTCTTCTCTCCTTCCCTCGTTCACCCCTTCCCCCAGGATCTTCTTTTTCTGCCCCTGATGTTGCATAAAATCAGCACCTGAAGGCCCCCGATGAGGCCTCGAAGCGTCTTCGCCGCGGCTTCGTTACGGCAACGGACGGAACAACTCTTGAGTTCACTCAAGATTTTGCACTTGTTCACGGATTTTTTCCAGCTCCGCTTTCACCTCCACCACGGTCTGAGATATCTCGGCATCATTGATTTTTGAACTGATCGTGTTGACCTCGCGGTGGATCTCTTGAATCAGAAAGTCGAGCTTTCGGCCCACAGCCTCCTCGCTACCCAGGAACCTCTCGAACTGAGCCAGGTGGCTTTCGGCTCGAACCACCTCTTCCGTGATATCCATTCGTTCTGCCAGAAAGGCCACCTCCTGTTGAAACCGCAAAGGATCGAGAGATCCGGGAAGTCCCGCCATCAGCCCCTCGATCCTTTCGCGAAGGCGTTTCTGATAGCCCTGAAGCGAAGAAGGAAACTTCGCCTTCACCTCCTTCAATCGCTCAGCGATCCGCTCCAGTCGTTCGCGAAGATCCTTCCCGAGGGCCTCCCCTTCGAGACGCCTCATTCGATCCATCTCGCCGAGGGCTTCTCGAAGGATCCTTTGCACGTCAGGCCAAATGCTTTCCACATCCCCTTCCTCTTCCTTGGCCACGATGATGTCTTTCGCGGCGGCCAGAAGACCAAGGGTCACCTCTCCCTCAACCCCAAAGTGCTCCTTCAGGGATCTCAACGCGTCGTAATACTGCTCCGCCAGATGGAAGTCAACGCCAAGCCTAACCCCGGCCTCCTCGGCGCCCGAATCGAACTTCACGGAAACGTCGAGCTTTCCTCTTGAAACCTCCGTTCGGACCGCCTCCTTGAGGCGGTTTTCCAAAAGGGACAGCCGCTTGGGAACCCGAAGGCTGATATCGCAGTAGCGATGGTTCACGGAGCGTAACTCCACCGTCACCTTCCCAAGCCTCGTCTCCCCCTGGGCCCGTCCAAAACCTGTCATCGATTTGACCATAAATTTCCCTCGCTCCTTTTCAATCGCTCGTGATAGGCCCTTCGGATCTCGTTAAAGAGCTCGATCGTTTCCTCGTTGCGATAGTCCGGATAAGTCCATTCCAAGGGCTGAAACGATCTGTTCCGGTAGATCAATGTCAAATCCGCGTAAATCCCTTTTCGCAGATACGGACGATGGCTGTAGCCTTTGGTCGTAGCGAGCACGACGTGTTCGAGACAGACGTAACCGGGATCGATGTTGAGCTGACGTTTCCCATCGCCAAGGGCGTGTCTCTCCTCGAGATGGTTCGTCCTCTCTTTGACATCGGGAAGCGTCTCCATCGGAACCAGTCTCGAAAAGGTCAGGAAGTGCCGATAAAGGGTATGGCCCATCTCTTCGGCGTAGTAATCGGTCCAATCGAAAGGAAGCCTCTTGCTCATCCAATCGATCTCGCCAAAGAGGGATTGAAGGTCTCGCAATCCCTCCTCCAGAACCCTTTCCTTCGCGAAGAGAACGCTTACAAAGAGCTTCGCCGGCCGCGGTTCACGAGGTCTTCCCATGGTCTGCCTGTCCTAAACCCACTCCGTTTTCGGAAAGAGCCTCCTGTCTCTTCAAGTAGATGAAAAACTCTTTGTTCCCCTTCGGTCCCTTGAGAGGGGACTCGATGAGGCCCGCGACTCTGAAACCAAGGCTTTCGGAGAAGCGAGCGATCCGCTCTGTCACCTCTTGATGCAGGACCGGGTCTTTGACGACGCCTCCCTTTCCCACCTCTCCCTTCCCCACCTCGAACTGAGGTTTGATCAGCGCAAGGACCCTTCCGTCCTCCTTCAAAAAATCGAGGAGATGGGCCAAGAACCTTTCGATCGAGATAAAGGAGGTATCAATCAAAATCAAATCCACGGCCTCGCCCACTTCCTGGGGCCGAAGATAACGAATATTCCTTTTCTCGAGGACTACCACCCTTGGATCGTTCCGCAGTTTCCAGGCCAATTGTCCGTATCCGACGTCCACGGCGTAGACCTTGGCCGCCCCTCTCTGCAAAACACAATCGGTGAAGCCTCCCGTCGACGCACCCACGTCCATCACGACCCACCCCGAGGGATCAATCTGAAAGGATCGAAGGGCCCCTTCCAACTTCAAGCCTCCTCGGCTCACGTAGGGAAGAGCTTCTCCAACGATCTCCACTTCGGCCGTGACCGCGACCCTCGTCCCGGCCTTTTCCACCCTTCTCCCTTCGACCCTTACTTTTCCCTCCATGATGAGGGCCTGGGCCTTTTCTCTACTGCCGGCAAGCCCTTTCTGTACAAGAAGTCTGTCGATGCGCTCCTTATTCATCCCTCTTGCCAAAGGTGGACACGAGAGGGGTGGCTTTCCCTTCCACACCTCATCCAAAACGGAATGTCAAACGGCTCGGGCATGGCGAAAAGGCTGTTTTCGCCGAGGTCAAAAAAGGTCGCTCCTTTTTCCAACCCTTTCAGAAAAGGAGGGGCGCTTACCCCGAATGTTGCAAAAATCCCTGCGCCAATGGTACCGGTGAGGGCGCTAAAGAGGCCTTGACGCAGCACCTTAAGGAAGCACTTCGGCGAACTTTCCGGAACTTCACCCTTGGTGAAGCCTGGGATAACCGGACGGATGTCCAAAGACCCCCTTGACAAGGCCTCCAGAGCGCTCTCACCGTGCGCCGCAACGTAACTGCCGGGTTACCTCAGGTTACGAAGCACCCCTTTGGGGAGAGAGGTCTGGGTTGTGTTCACGGTGACCTCAGGCTGCCACTTCTCTTCCACCAGTTCCAAAAGCTTCCGGGCAATCCCCTCTTCGTCGATCCCAAAGCGCTTGCGCAGAAGGGATTGCGGTCCGTGCTCCACAAAGAGATCTGGAAGTCCCAAACGTTTGACCTGGACCGAAAAGAGGCCCCTCTCCTCCAGGAGCTCGAGCACAGCGCTTCCAAAGCCGCCCTGAAGCACGTTCTCCTCCACCGTCAGCACCCGACCTGTCCGCAAGGCCCAAGTAGAGAGCAGCTCCTCATCGAGGGGTTTGAGAAAGCGGGCGTTGATCACGGCTATCCTCAGACCATGGGAGCGAAGTCGTTCCGTGGCCCGAAGAGCTGGAACAACCGTAGACCCAATCGCCACCACCACGCCATCCCTGCCTTCGCTCAGCAACTCCCCTTTTCCGATCTCCATCGATTCGAACCCTTGAGTCAACGGGACCCCTACGCCCACCCCTCTCGGGTATCTCATTGCCACGGGCCCATCATACTCGACGGCCGTTTTCATCATGTGCCGAAGCTCCTCTTCATCCTTCGGCGCCATCACCACCAGGTTCGGAATGTGACGAAGGTAGGAAAGGTCGAACACTCCATGATGGGTAGGACCATCTTCTCCGACAAGACCTCCCCGGTCCAATACAAAGAAGACGGGAAGCCGCTGAAGACACACATCCTGCTGAATCTGATCATAGGCCCGTTGAAGGAACGTCGAGTAGATGGCGACCACGGGCTTCATGCCACCCAAGGCCAAGCCTGCTGCAAAGGTAACCGCGTGCTGTTCCGCGATGCCGATGTCGTAGAATCGGTCGGGAAACTCTTTGCTGAAAGCTCCCAGGCCCAAAGCATTTCCCATAGCGGCCGTGATTGCCACCACACGCCGATCCATCCGGGCGAGCTCGCAGAGGGTTTGGCCGAAAACCTCCGTGTAGGTGGGAACCCTCCTCTTCTCTTTTTCCCGAGGAAGACCTGTCTCAAGGTCAAAGGCCGCGACGCTATGGTATTGTGCGGGATTGAGCTCCGCCGGTCGATAGCCCTTCCCTTTCTTGGTCAACACGTGGACGAGGATGGGGCCTTTGAGCTTTCGGATATTCTGAAAGTTCTCGATGAGGTAATCCAGGCGATGGCCCTGCAAGGGGCCGATGTAGGTGAAGCCGAGCTCCTCGAAAAGAAGGCCCGGCATGAAAAATCCTTTGAGAGATTCCTCGGCCTGCTTGGCGATGCGAAGAACCGATTTGCCGATCCCAGGAAGGGTTTCGAGGAAGTTCTTGAGATCGTCACGCAGTCGATTGACGAACTGCCCTGTCATCAACCGATTCAAATAGGAAGAGAGGGCTCCCACGTTGGCGGAGATGGACATCTCGTTGTCGTTGAGGACGACCACGAGATCTCCCCGAATATCTCCTGCCTGGTTGAGCCCTTCGAAAGCGAGGCCGGCGGTCATCGATCCATCGCCGATCACGGCGATCACCTTTCCTTCCTCTCCCCTTTTTCTCATCGCCTCGGCCATCCCCAGGGCCGCGGAGATCGAGGCTCCACTGTGACCTGAATCGAAGGCGTCATGGACGCTTTCATCCCTCTTGGGAAAGCCGCTGAGACCTCCGTGCTGCCGAAGGGTCCGAAAGCGATCGTGCCTTCCGGTAAGAAGTTTATGGGCATAGCACTGGTGGCCCACATCCCAAACGAGGCGGTCTCGGGGAAAGTCAAAAACGCTGTGGAGAGCCACCGTCAGCTCCACGACCCCCAGATTCGAAGCGAGGTGGCCTCCGTTTTGGGAAACCGTCAGGAGGATCTCCTCACGAATCTCCTCGCAAAGCTTTTCCAGTTGCCCGTGATCCAATTTTTTCAAATCGGCCGGGCCATGGATCTGATCAAGCAAAGACCCCATAAGGACTTACCTTCTTTTCACAAGAATTCTGCTCCCGCACCACGCGGACAGGGCAATGCGTTTCTGAGGCCTCTTTCGAGAGCTCAAAACTCGAACCGGGCCTTTCGGCCCCCAAAGAAGAGTCATCCATCGATACAAGGGCGGGACTTTCTCCCGTTGGAGTTTTTTCAGTGTCTATTCCTCTTCGTCAAAAGAGGAACCTTTGGAAGGCGTATCGTCCCTTTCCTCCTCGCCAGCCGAAGGGAACGATCCCTTCCCCTCCGAAGGAGAAAAGGGCTCTGCCCGAAACGCCCCATTCTTATCCTTCAAAAGGATCTCCACACGCTTTTCCGCTTCGTCAAGCTTCTGATTGCAATAACGGGATAGACGAATCCCCTCTTCGAAAAGCTTCAGGGACTCTTCGAGTGGGACGTCGCCTTGTTCCAGCTTCGAAACGACCTTTTCAAGGCGATCCAATGCATCCTCAAACCGTTCCTTTCGCATGACCCCCGCCCTTCAGGCATGTGCCTATTTTTTCATATTAAACGCTTTTGTCCTTTGTCGTCAAGGCGTTTCCGTCTTTTCAACCTCGCAAAGCAGCGCTCCCCTATGAAGCTTGACCTCGACGCGCTCCCCTTCCTTCACCTTCGAAGCGTCTCTCAAAATTTCCAACGACGGAACCCGCCGTGTGATGCTATAGCCTCGCTCGAGGATCGATAGGGGGCTCAGGGAGTCGAGCTTTCCCGCGAGCCCCCGAACCCGCTGTCTCTCTCTTTCGAGCACGTAGCGAAGGGCCTGAACGATTCGTCGTTGCGACTCGCCGACCTTGCCTCGCCACATCTCAACGCTCGAACGGGGGCTGCGGAGGGAGAGACGTTCGCTCAGGTGAAAACACCTCTCCCGATGTCTTTGAAGTTTCCAGCGGAGGGCTACCGACAACCGACCCATCAACTCATCCACCCTGAGGAGGTATCCCTCTATCCTCTTTCGGGGATCCGAAAGGGCCTTCTGGAGATGGACGATCTCGGATCGATACCTTTCCAAGATTTTCCAGAGACCCCCTTCGAGGCGGATCTCCAGTTGCCCGAGGTGGCGCTTCCACTCCCGTTTATCCCTCACCACCAGTTCTGCCGCCGCCGAGGGGGTGGGAGCCCGAAGATCGGCCACAAAATCGGCAATCGTGTAGTCCGTTTCGTGACCCACGGCAGAGATGATCGGAACCCTGGAACGATAGATCGCCCTGGCCACCTCTTCCTCGTTGAAGGCCCAGAGGTCCTCCAAGGACCCTCCTCCCCTTCCCACAATGATCACGTCCACATCCGTTTCTTCATTGAAGTAGTCGATCGCTCTTGCGATCTCCCTCGAGGCTCCCTCCCCTTGCACCCGAACCGGATAGAGGAGAACGTGAACGTTCTCAAACCGTCTCTGAATGATCTGGATCATGTCCTGAATGACCGCACCCGTTGGAGACGTGACGATGCCGATCCGTTGCGGCAGCAGGGGAAGGGGTCTCTTTCGGAGAGGATCGAAGAGGCCTTCCTTTTCCAGCTTCTCTTTCAGCTGGAGAAAGGCCAGTTGCAAGGCACCGAGGCCTTTTGGCTCCAAGGCCTCGATCACGAGCTGGTACTCTCCTCTTCGCTCGTAGAGGCTGATCCGTCCCCTGCAAATCACCTCGAGCCCCTCTTCAGGCTGAAACCGCGTGGCCCGAGCCTGGTTGCGAAAGAGAACCGCCCGAATCTGGCTCAGTTCGTCTTTCAACGTGAAGTAGAGGTGACCCGAGGCCGCGCTCCTCAGGTTTGAGATCTCCCCTTGTACCCAGATCTCCGGGAACTTCATCTCAAGGATGTCTTTGATCTCACGGGTGAGTTCACTTACGGTCAGGACATATCGAAGGGGAAGATCCGTCGAATGCTCCATAGGAATCGCCTCTATCTTAACAAATAGGAGGAATCCATGCAAAATCGTGCGGCCTGGGCAAAGAAGGGTTGACGAGGAGGGGCGAAGATTATAGAATTTCACTGAACCGTTTCGTTCGAAATTCGGGGAGCGAGAGCCCGACCCATGGCAGAACATTTTTCCCTTCAAGAGATGAGAAGGCTCGCAAGAGCCATCTTTTTTCAGGCTCTTTCGGCCGTCGATCCCTCAAAGCGGATGAAGGAAGTTCTTCGTCTCGAGGGTTCGGTCTTGATCGTCCAGCTTCCCGGCGGAGGTCAAAGGGCCTTCGACCTGAAGGACTTTCATCGCGTCTTTCTTGTCGGCACGGGAAAGGCCGCTTCGGCGATGGCCCAGGCGGTGGAGGAGGTCCTCGGCGAGAGGCTTACGCAAGGCATCATCACGACGAAGTATGGCCATGGCCTTCCGTTAAGGAAAACAGAGCTGATCGAAGCCGGGCATCCCATCCCCGATGAAAAGGGCCTCGAAGGAGCGAAGAAGATCCAGAGGCTTCTCGAAGGGTCCGGCCCGGATGATCTGGTGATCTTTCTTCTCTCGGGCGGCGGATCAGCCCTTCTCCCATTTCCGGCAGGTGAAATTCGTCTTGAGGAAAAGCAACAACTCACCGAGCTCCTTCTTGCGTGCGGAGCAGATATCAAGGAAATCAACACCCTCCGTAAACATATCTCCGCCGTCAAGGGAGGATGGCTTGCGAAATGGGCCTATCCATCCACGATGCTCAACTTCATCCTTTCCGATGTCGTCGGAGACCCCCTCGATGTGATCGCCTCGGGCCCGACCGTTCCCGATTCCTCCACCTTTCACGAAGCCTGGGAAATCCTGGAGAAGTACGATTTGACCGAAAAGGTGGCCCCGGCTGTGCGGGACCACCTCTTGAGAGGGAAGCGGGGCGAGGCGCAAGAAACCCCGAAGTTAGGGGAGCGGGTCTTCGACAAGGTTTACAATATCCTGATCGGATCGAACCGGATTGCCCTTCAGGCAGCCGCGCAGGCAGCCTCCTCCTACGGCTTTCGTACGCTCATCCTCTCTTCGTCCATTGTGGGTGAGACGAGAGAGGCAGCCCTTTTCCATGGGGCCATCGCCCAAGAGGTAATCGCATCGGGCTCCCCGATCGAAAGGCCGGCTTGTCTTCTTTCGGGAGGCGAGACCACGGTGACCCTCCGGGGAAAGGGCCGTGGAGGACGGAATCAAGAGTTCGCCCTTGCCGCAGCTCTGGCCATCGAAGGGCTTCAAAAGGTTGTGATCTTAAGTGGGGGCACCGACGGAACGGATGGACCGACCGATGCAGCCGGGGCCATCTCGGATCACACCACCGTTGCCCGGGCCAAGGCCTTGGGTATGGATCCCAGAGTTCACCTGAACGAAAACGACGCCTATCCTTTTTTTCACCGGCTGAACGATCTCCTGATCACGGGACCTACCCAGACCAATGTGATGGATGTGCGAATTCTATTAGTCGATTGACGGAGGTTTTCATGTTTGTTGTCACGGTGCGGTCTCATTTTTCCGCAGCCCACCATCTTCGCCGACTTCGCGGAAAGTGCGAGGCCCTCCACGGCCACAATTGGAAAGTCGAGGTGTCGGTGGCCTCCAGGGCGCTCGGTCCGGCAGGGATCGTCCTCGACTTCGGGATCTTGAAGCAACGCCTCGAAGCGATCCTCCAGAAACTCGATCATACCGATCTGAACAGCCTTCCCTATTTTTCGAAACGGGAACCCTCCTCTGAAAACATCGCCAAATACGTCTACGACGAGTTCAGAAAGGCCCTTCGGGGGGAGGCGGTCAGCGTCCGGAGCGTGACCGCTTGGGAGTCGGAAACGAGCTCAGCGACCTATCTCGGAGGCAGGGCATGAACGACGTCCAGAACCGACGGGACCACCGGAAGATCGAGATCAACAAGGTGGGTGTAAAGCGCATCCGATATCCTATCACGGTCCTCGACAAGGCGAAGGGTTTTCAGCACACCGTGGCGAGCGTCAATCTCTTCGTCGACCTGCCCCACCGGTTCAAGGGAACCCACATGAGCCGATTCGTGGAGATCCTCAATAAGTACAAAGGGGATATCGCGATCAAGAATTTTTCGAAGATCCTGGCGGAGATGAAGAAGAGGCTCAAGGCGAAGACGGCCCATCTCGAGGTGGAGTTTCCTTACTTTATCGAGAAGGAGGCGCCCGTCACCAAGGCGAAGAGCTTGATGGAGTACATCTGCCGCTTCTGCGGCTCGAGCAACGATAAGGAGGATTTCTATGTAGGCATCGTCGTTCCCATCACCACGGTCTGCCCTTGTTCAAAGGAGATCAGCCAGTTCGGAGCACACAATCAGAGGGCCATCGTCACGGTGAACCTCCGCTTCAAGAAGTTCATCTGGATCGAGGACATCATCCAGCTCGTCGAGGAGTGCGCATCCTGTGATCTTTACTCCATTCTCAAACGGCCCGACGAGAAATTCGTCACCGAGAAGGCCTATCAGAATCCCATGTTTGTCGAGGATGTGGTAAGGGAGATCGCGAGAAGGCTCGAGAAAGACCCCAATATCACTTGGTTCACGGTCGAATCCGAGAATCTCGAATCCATCCACAACCATAGCGCCTACGCCTACGTGGAACGGAAACCGCCTTCCCCTTCCAACCTCAAGAGCTCCATGAAGAACTCCGAAAAAACCCCGAAGTCGCAAAAAACCCTGAAAAAGGGCCTCGATGAAGGCGCCAAAGAGGCCTCGTAGCGGCACCTCGAGGAAGCGAAATACCCGCTTCGGCGAACTCTGCGTAACTTCACTCTTGGCAAAGCATAGGATAACCGTACGGATGTCAAGAATACCCCCTTGACAAGGCCTCCAGGAGGTTTCCTCCGGGGCTTCGCTATGGAACGAACGGGAAAAGGAAAGGGCGAAGTGGACCGCTCATCGGGCCTCTCGCCGACCCTGGTCATTTCAGCTTTCCGATACGGGCCTTGGCCAAATCCCAGCAATAGTCGTAGAGATGAAGCCCCTTGCTCGCGGCGATGATCTCTCCATCCTCCACACCAATCTCCTTCGCCATGTACTCCTTCAGAAGCTGGAGGCCCGCCAGGTTGGAGGGAAATCCGGCCCAGAGGTCCCAGGACCGGAAGTAAGGCATGAAATGGAGCCTCCCGTAGCGGATCCGTGTATCGATCCCCCGGAGGCATTGGGGATCCTGAAGGAGGATCGAGCTCGCATTGCCCACGGCCATAAAGGCCTGATTGGTGTTGGGCCCCTCATCGCGATACATCTTGATGATCTCGTCGATCTGCCTTTCGAGATCTTCTCCATACGTGTAGACCTCGTTCACGTCCTTTCTCGAGGTGATCAGTTTTTCGAGATACTGCTCCACATATTCCATGGACGTGGGCGGAGGAACCGGACAACCGGGGGGAATGTCGGGAATGAGGGGCCGCGTTCCCGGGTGGGTGATATGAACGACGATGTAGTCGTACTCGATCCTCTTGTGGCCTTGGAAGCTCCCCCGGTCGATCGTATACTCGTAGCCTTTGTCGAAGATCCCGTAAAGGCACTGGAACCAGGCATCGGGTAAATCCCTTGCCGTCACGAATTCAACTTTCAACGCTCGCCTCCTCCTCTGTTGTTTGCACTCTTGATTCTTCGTAACTCAGCTCCGCCTCGATTGCAACCTGTCCTTTCCGTTGACCCGAACGAGGCTTTTCGGTTATCGTTCGAAAGGAACGTGTGGAAACAGGAACCCCGATCGAAAACGAGTGAAAACCGATTGTTCTCAACAGATGGTGACGGAGCGTTTCACGGATGGCTCGCTTCCCCTCCCTCAGAATCTCTCTCGTCGTCATGGGCGTAAGCAGCATCAGCGCGCAGGTCTTGCTCTTGCGGGAGTTCCTCGTTTCGTTCTTGGGCAATGAACTCACCTTCGGCATTCTCCTCGCGAATTGGATGGCCCTCGAAGCCCTTGGCGCCTTCGCCCTCGGCAAATCCGCAGAGCGAACCGAAAGAAAGCTCGAGGTTTACGTCCTCCTTCAACTCTTCTTTTCCGTCGCCCTTCCCGCCTCCCTTTACCTTGCCCGGATCTTCAAGGAATTTCTTGGAACAACACCGGGAGAGGCCCTCGGGGCGGGTCCGATCTTTCTCAGCTCCCTCATCGTACTTTTTCCGGTGGCGGTCTCCCACGGAGCCCTCTTCACTTACGGTTGCAAGCTCTATGGCGAGACGTTTAAGGAGCACCCCGCCTCCGTAGGAAGGGTCTATATCCTCGAAACAGTAGGCTTGGGACTGGGGGGACTCCTTTTGACGTTTCTGCTCCTTCCACGATTCCACGCCTTGGAGGTGGCACTGGGTATCTCCCTCGCGAACGTTCTCGCCTCGATCGCTTTGCTCTGGGAAAGAAAAAGCCCCCCCTCTTTTCTTCGAATCGCTCTCGGGCTCCTGTGCCTTGGCCTCACCTCCCTTTTCCTTTTCTTGCCCCTCAGTTCCAATCTGGCGACCCTTCAGTGGTCCTCCATTCGATCCCAGTGGAAGAACCTTCAGCCTATTCACAGCGAAAGCTCGATCTACGGCAGCATCACCGTGACAAAGAGGGGCGAGCAGTATACGTTCTTCACGGACGGCCTGCCCACCTTGACGACACCGGTCCCCGACCTCAGCTCCATCGAGGATTTTGTCCACTTCCCCATGCTCTTTCACGAGTGCCCGCGATCGATCCTCATCCTCGGAGGCGGTGCGGGAGGCGTCATTCACGAAATCCTGAAACATCCTGTCTCAACTTTGGACTACGTCGAACTGGATCCCCTCCTGCTTCGTCTTGTCCAGAAGTTTCCTACCCCCTTAACGGAGGCCGAGCTTTCGGATCCTCGTGTTCGGATTCACTACGGCGATGCGCGCTTTTTCATTCGTCAAACGTCGAATCGCTTCGATCTCATCTTTCTCGGCCTTTCCGTTCCTCAGGACCTCCGGACAAACCGTCTTTTCTCGCGAGAGTTCTTTTCGGAAGCGAAGGCGAGAATGAATCCCAAGGGCGTCATGGTGTTGACCCTCCCGGGATCCCTCACCTACATGAGCCCGGAGCTCAGGGATCTCAACGGTTCGATCCATAATACCCTCAAAAGGGTTTTCCCCCATGTCCGCGTGATCCCGGGAGAGACTCATCTCTATCTTGCCGGAAATTCCGAAGACCTTGAACGAGTTGGCCCTGAGGATCTCTCGAGGCGGCTCGAGGATCGGAGGGTGAAGACCGCCCTGTTTACACGGGGCTATGTCGCCCATCGCCTGAACGAGAGATGGTCCAGGTGGTTCTTCGAATCGATGGAAGGGAAAACGTCCCTTGAAAACAGCGATCTCCGGCCAGTCGCCGTCTTCTTCAGCCTCGTCTATTGGAATGCCCTCTTCTCCCCTGCCCTGTCATCCCTCTTCAAAGCCTTTCAAGGCCTTCCGTTCTTTGGGATGGCTGGAGCAATCGCAGCCGTCACGATCCTCGGTGGAGTTCTCTGGAGGAGGTCTTCTTCGGCTTTCGCTCCGCCTTACAGCATCCTCACGTCGGGTTTTGCGGCCATGATCTTTGATCTTCTGATTCTCTTCTCCTTCCAGGCAACCTATGGCTATCTTTACCAGCAAGTGGGCTTGCTTATTGCCACCTTTATGGTGGGAGTCATGATCGCCAGTTCCCTCATGAACCGATGGATCGAAGCCCGCGAGCGAGGCCCTCGCTTCTTCGCCCTGACCGAGCTCTGGGTGATCCTCTTTTCTCTTGGCCTTCCTGCGGCCCTTTCTCTCTCCTCCTTCCTATCGCAAAGAGAGATGATGCCGATTCTCCCTTATGGATCCTTTTTTCTTCTGTCGTTTCTTGGAGGCACAACGATCGGCTTTCAGTTCCCTCTGGCAGCCCAGATCCATCTCCGCCTTTCCTCCTCCCCCATCTCTTTAGAAAGAACAGGTGCCATCCTCTATGCTGCGGATCTTCTCGGAGGATTCCTCGGAGGCCTTCTTGGCGGCGTGCTCCTTTTCCCTCTCCTGGGTTTACACCGGACCTGTTTGCTTGTGGCCCTTCTCAAGGCGGGAAGCCTCGTTCTGCTTCTTTGTTGCCGTCCCGCGGGCAGCAAAAAATTTTTCTTGATCTCCCTTCCCGTTTTGGTGTAGGATAGTCACTCAGGACGGATTGGTTCAGGGGCTTTCAGGTCTTGGAAGTTAAGGAGAGGTTTTCACCCGTCAAGCCGACGATCAGGGCCATCAGGGGGGAGCCATGATCACAGGAACGTCTCCAGAAGAATTGATCCGCTTATACCGTCTTATGGTAACGATCCGACAGTTTGAAACGCTGGCCGGAGAGCTTTTCGCGGCAGGTAAGATCCCCGGGTTCATCCACCTTTCCATCGGTCAGGAGGCATCGGCCGTGGGGGTCTGTTCGGTCCTTCGCCGCGACGACTATCTTACAACAACCCATCGCGGCCACGGCCACGTCATTGCCAAGGGTGGAGACCTCAAGAAGATGATCGCCGAGTTGATGGGTCGAAGAACCGGCTACTGCAAAGGCAAGGGCGGCTCGATGCACATCGCCGACTTCTCCCTGGGCATTCTGGGAGCGAACGGTGTCGTGGCAGGCGGTTTTCCCATTGCGGTTGGAGCAGGGCTCTCGATCAAGCTCCGCCGAACGGACCAGGTCTGCGCTTGTTTCTTTGGCGACGGGGCAGCCAATCGGGGCCCCTTTCATGAGGCCCTCAACATGGCTGCCATCTGGAAGCTTCCGATCCTTTTCGTCTGCGAAAACAACTGCTACGCCTCGACCACTCGAGTCTCCTACGCGTGCTCCGTAACGGATATCGCCTCTCGTGCCGGCGGTTACAACATCCCTGGAACCGTCGTGGACGGAAACGATGTGTTGGCGGTACGCGAGGCGGCGGCTTGGGCTGTCGAGCGGGCCCGCCGGGGTGAAGGGCCCACACTCCTCGAGAACAAAACCTATCGGCGTCGGGGCCACTTCGAAGGCGATCCTCAGCGATACCGGGACCCCTCCGAAGTCAGGGAGTGGGAAGAAAAGAACGATCCCCTGACGCGCTACGCCACGATCCTTCGGGCAGAGGAGGTGCTCACTGGGGAACTCGAAGGAGAGATCGAAGCTCAGATCCAAGCCCAATTACGAGAGGCTGTTCGGTTTGCAGAAGAAAGCGACTATCCGGCGCCTGAAGAGGCCCTCGAAGACCTCTTTGCCAACCCCTGAGGAGGTGTGAGGATGCCATGGCTGAAAGGGTGATAAGCTGTTCGGCTGCCATCGCCGAGGCCCTTGCGGAAGAAATGGAACGGGATGAGAGGGTTTTCATCCTGGGCGAGGACCTGGTGGCTCATGGAGGGATCTTCGGTCAGTTTCGAGGCCTCCCCGAGAGGTTCCCAGGTCGAGTGATTGATACGCCCATCTCCGAAACCTGTATTGTGGGAGCCGGCTTGGGTGCTGCCTTGACGGGCATGCGACCTCTCATCGACATGCACTTCGCCGATTTTGTGACCTGTGCGATGGATGAGATCGTCAACCAGGCTGCCAAAATCCGCTACATGTTTGGAGGACAGACAAAAGTCCCCCTGGTCATCTGGGCTCCGGATGGGGCAGGCCTAAGTGCGGCCGCCCATCACTCTCAGTCTCTTGAAAGCTGGTTCACCCACGCCCCAGGCCTCAAGGTCGTGGTGCCGAGCGAGCCCGCTGATGTGAAGGGGCTTCTGAAGGCGGCGATCCGAGACGACGATCCCGTCGTCTTCTTTCAACACAAGAAGCTTTTTGCCAGGGAGGGGCCTGTTCCGGAGGGAGAATATCTCATCCCCCTCGGTCAAGGAGCGATCAAGCGCCAGGGGAGGGACGTGACGCTCTTGGCTTACGGATCCGGTTTTTTTTGGGCGATGGAGGCCGCGGATGAGCTCTGCCGCACCGGGATCGAGGCGGAGGTGATCGATCTGAGAACCCTCAAGCCGCTCGATTTTGACACGATCGCCCGATCCGTCAAGAAAACGAATCGGGCTGTGGTGATCCATGAGGCCTGCCTCTCGGGCGGTTTTGGCGCCGAGGTCGTTGCAAGGATCAATACCGAGCTGTTCGACTATCTCGACGCACCTCCTCTTCGTGTGGCGGCCAAGGATGTACCCATGCCTTTCTCCCCTCCCCTGGAGCGTTTTGTCCTGCCCCATGTGGGAGACGTCGTGGAGGCGGCACGAAAGGTGACTTACCGGTAGAGAGGGAGGAGCGATGGCGACGACAGTGATCATGCCCAAACTGGGCTTGACGATGACGGAAGGGACGATCGAAAGATGGCTCAAGGAAGAAGGGGATCGGGTGGAAAAGGGCGAGCCTCTTCTGGAGATTCTGACGGAGAAGATCAACTTTCAGTATGAATCCCCTGCCTCAGGGATTCTTCGAAAGATCCTTCACCGTGAGGGCGAGGTCGTCCCGGTCGCGGCACCCATCGCCATCATCGCCGAGGAGGGAGAGATTTTACCCGAGATCGAAACCCTGAAGCCCGAAGGGGTCGTTGAGATGAAGACGCCCGTCCCCCCTGCAACCCCTGCGAAAGGGGAGGAGATCCCCAGGCGGATCTTCGTCTCGCCCATCGCCAGGAAGATGGCCCGGGAAAAGGGGATCGATCTGGGCTCCCTTCACGGTTCCGGTCCGGGCGGGAGGATCATCAAGGCCGATGTGCTGGCGGCACTGGAAAGGGCCGCCCTCGAAGAGAGGAAGCCTACCGTAGCAGCTCCCACAGCCCCTTCAAAGCGGATCCCCCTCAAAGGAATCCGAAAGGTCATCGCCGCCCGTATGACGGAGAGCTTTCGCGATATTCCTCACTTCTATCTCTCGCGGGAGGTCCGGATGTCGGCCCTCCAGGCCGTAAGAGAAAAGCTGCGAGAGGAGGCCGAAAAACGGTCGAAGGTCCGTCTGACCATGACCGATCTCTTGGTGAAAGCGGTCGCTTCCGTGCTGAGACAACACCCCCTGATGAATTCCCGAATCGAAGGAGCTGAGATCTGCCTGCTCGAGGAGATCAATGTCGGTGTTGCCATCGCATTGGAAGAGGGGCTGATCGTTCCGGTCATCCGCCATGCCGATCGGAAATCGGTGGTCGAAATCGCGTCCAGCCTCCGGGATCTTACGGAGAGGGCGCGAGAAGGCAAACTCTCCCTTGACGACGTGGGAGGAGGTACGTTTACCCTTTCCAACATGGGGATGCTTGGGATCGACAAATTCAGTGCCATTATCAACCCTCCAGAATGCTCGATTCTCGGGGTGGGAAGAACGGTTGAGAAGCCCGTCGTCGAGGCAGGCGAAATTCAGATCAGACCGATGGCGTGGTTCACGCTCTCCGCCGATCACCGGATCGTGGACGGAGCCGGGGCAGCCCTCTTCCTCAACGATGTTGTCAGGACAATTGAGAACCCCGAATTTCTTCTTCTTTGAGGAGGAAGGGAGCGGCAAGAAACCCTTCACGGGTCCATGAGGAGTGGATGAGGAGGCGAGGTGAGAACATGGGATTATTGATCGACGAGGCCCTTTGCCTTAGAATGTATGAGTTGATGCTGACCATCCGAGCCTTTGAGGAGAAGGCGATCGAGCTCTTCGAGCACAACCTCATCCGCGGAAATATCCATCCTTGCATTGGCCAAGAGGCGGTCTCCGTGGGCAGTTGCTCCGCCCTTCGACAGGACGATTACATGGTCAATACCCACCGAGGCCACGGAAACTGTATAGCCAAGGGCGCCGACTTGAGGCGGATGATGGCCGAGCTTCTCGGAAAATCAACAGGCTACTGCAAAGGGAAAGGCGGCTCGATGCACATCGCTGATTTCGAGGGAGGGAATTTAGGTGCCAATGGGATTG
>Ga0078972_1007704_pt1 | contig 23601 bp, 15 predicted proteins | sample YelNatPaOPGAMG01_FD_67568 | JGI IMG/M metagenome (GOLD analysis project Ga0078972, IMG submission 67568) | Hot spring thermophilic microbial communities from Obsidian Pool, Yellowstone National Park, USA - OP-RAMG-01 (SPADES assembly) (version 2) | ecosystem: Environmental > Aquatic > Thermal...
TGAGGATTCTTTTAGGACTTGGGTGGAGGAGAAGGGCTGGGTGGGTGAGCATTTCGTGGTAGATAAACTGGTCCTTTTCCGTTGTTTGAACAGCCCCATCCAGAACAAGCATAACTCCCCATTCATAGGTCTCCACCACTTCCACAAGTTGGTATGGAGACCTTTCTTTATATATTCTCCTTTTTATTCTATACCCTTGACTGTAATTATTTAGTCTTTCCTCTAACCAGTCATCGTCCATTACTTATAACACCTCTTCGTATCTCCATCATCTGGGTATGCTGGGGCTTGAGCCATTCAAGGAATGGCTCAACGGCGCGAAGAGGGTCCACATTCTCCCCACAGGTAAAGATGTCAACCGCTGCGTAGTTAAGCTCCGGCCAGGTATGGATGGAGATATGGGACTCAGCGATAACCGCTATGCCAGTGAGCCCGTGAGGATTGAAGCGGTGCACCTTGAGGGAAATCAGAGTGGCGCCCGCTTTCTCCACAGCTTCCTTGAGCGTCTTTTCACACATCTCTGGGTCGTCGAGCCCTTGGCATTGCCAGAGCTCGACGATAAGATGTCTTCCGACGCTTTTCATTTCCATCACCATCACCTCCACCAAAGAATGGCGGCTGCGATGGCGCAGCCAAGCTTTTCAACTTTATGTTCAGAAGAGATGATATGTATCTCCTTTAAATCCATATTTCTCATCTTAAAAGCCTCTTCCACTTTCTTCTTCACTTCTTCCTCCACCTTTGCCTTCTCCCCTCTATCCGAATGTTCCATAATAACTCCAAACTTCTCCCCTACCCCGATAGCAACCGCAGCGGAGATAATTTCTCCTTCTTTATCGCTGAAAATCTCCGCTAAAACGATTGGGACAAGCGAGCCTTCCTTTATTGAGGGCACTTCATAGCTAATCTCCGCCTCGGGAGGCAATATGCTTGAAACACGGACGAGATTCCAGTTGGCTATCCCCGCATTGAGAAGGGCGTTGTCAAACGCATTTAAGGGAGTGCTACCCTCTCCCGTTCCAGCGGCAAGAACGGCGAGATTGGGCAAGGAGGTCAACATCTTTTTTCCCTCCTCCTCCAAACGATTGATTCCTCATCAACATAAAGCTCGCCCTTTCCCTCTTCGTTGAAACTTCTGTATCCTGGAACCAACTCTATTCTGTACAGAGAAGATTTGTACCACAGAACTTTCGGCTTATGCTGAAGGGGAGGCAAATCCCTTACTATGCTATCCAATAGATAATCCCAATTCTCATAGGAAGAGAAGTCGGAGAGGATGTCGGTTATCACTACGCCGAACTTCTCAACAAGAATTCTTTGAAAATCTCGCCACTTATTAAGGGATGATTCCGCTTTAGTGAGTCCGAAATATCCCGCACAACCTATATCGCGGAGGGAGGCTATCCCCCTCCCAATGAATACCTCTAACCCCTGTAGGGTCTCCACGGGGTCGGTGAAGAATGTATCAAACTGGGAAAGGAGGTCATCGGGGAGGGGATGGCGGAGGTCGTGTTTCCTAACCTCAATTCCCAACCCCTTTTCCTCGTTAGCTTTTTCTATAAAATTTACCAATCTATCATCCAGCTCCAAAACCACTATTCTTTTCGGCAATCTGCTTAAACCAAATGCTATGCTTAAAAGGTCATCGTCGCCCAATATGATGATGCTTTTGCCTCTTACATCTCCTTTTGAGTCGGCAAAGGCTATGCGGGAGATGGTGGATTCCGGCGTTAGATAGCCCTGGTCATATTCCAAAAGGGGTTCGGGGCGTCCTTTAGTGGTTTCCTTGAACTCCGAAAGGAGTTTTTCCCAAGGTTTAAGGTCAATTCCTGTGCCGGAGCAGGAGGGGCAGAGAGAATTGAGGGAGGAGAAAAGCTCTGGCTTAATGTAAGACTTACCCTTTTCCGTCAGCAGGACTTTATCCTCTTCAAAGGAGATAATGCCTGCTTTATGGAGCTCCCTGCAGGCTTCCACGAAGAGATTGAATGGCAATTGGCTCAAAGGTATCGCCTGCCAGAAGTCGTCTGTGGAGAGAAAGGCGGAAAACAGTCTCTCCAATTGCCTTTCGTTTATATCAACAGATTGTTGGAATTTGCTGAGCAATTCCTTCACAGGCATCACCTCCTTATTGAGGTATTATTTATAGGGATACCCCACTGGGGTATCCCTATAGGCAAATAAAATAATAGCAAGGAATTAAAAAATGTCAAATCGTATAAAAAATTTTTTCATAAAGGATTGTTTAAGGCAAGCTATAGAGGTAGTCCAAAAACATATCCATAGACGCGAGAGAAGCGCTCTCTCTCGCAATTGACAATTGTAGGGGTTTCATTATTTGCAAGCCTCCCGTAGGGAAGCCGTGGCAATCTGGAAAGTGGTTGCTTAGTTTTTGCTTGCCCCACCAACACACCCCCGTTTTCCTTTTATTAAAGATATTGGACTTGCCTAAAAAGGGAGGGGTTTTCTTTTTTGTAATAAAGGGATTGCTTCATCGCTTCGCTCCTCGCAATGACAACATCTCCTCTGTCATTGCGAGGCTTCCCTTCGGGAAGCCGTGGCAATCTTAAAATGAGATTGGCTACGCCAACACATTTACAAACCCCAAGCTTCTTGAAACGAGATTGCTTCGTTGCTTCGCTCCTCGCAATGACAAAGGTGTTGTTTGTTTCATCGCTTCGCTCCTCGCAACGACAATCAAGAGGATAGAGAATTAGAAGGAGTTCTAAACCTTATGGAGTTATACAATGATTTGACTTAAAATGAGAAAAGGAGTAAAATTTAAATTGATGTTCGCCGAGGTGGCGGAATTGGCAGACGCGCCTGACTCAAAATCAGGTGGGCTTCGCTGCTCGTGGGGGTTCGACTCCCCCCCTCGGCACCAATCTGGGAGCTTCCCGAATGTCATCGGCTTGTGGAGGGTAATAGGGCTGCCTCAAGAACCTTTTTAGCTATCGGCGCCGCAACGCTTCCTCCCATCCCCCCTTCTTCCACAACGACGCTTACCGCTATACGAGGATTTTCCACCGGAGCAAAGCATACGAACCAGGCATGCGTCCTCTTCCTTGGAGGGTCTTGTGCGCTTCCCGTTTTTCCTGCCACAGTGAAGCCGTTTACCCTTGCAAGTTTTCCCGTGCCAGCGCTTCCCATTACCGCTTCCTCCATTCCCTTCTTTATCAATTCCAAAGTGGAGCTTGATATGCCGATAGGTATTTTCTCCTCTTTCTCTCCCAACATAATGATTGGCTTTACAAGATATCCCCCATTGGCAAAAACGGAAACCATCCTACAAGCTTGGAGAGGCGTCATCTGGGTGAAACCCTGCCCTACAGCCATATTCGCGGTATCTCCAGGATACCAAATTTCTCCCAGCTTCTTCATTTTCCATTCCTCATCGGCGATGAAGCCGCTCGCCTCGCCAGGAAGAATAATCCCTGTTTTCTTTCCCAAGCCGAATTTCCTCGCCCATTTGGAAAGTTTTTCCGGCCCAAGAAGCAACCCCAATCTATAAAAATATGTATCGCAGGATTGTTCAATCGCGGAGACGAAATCGACGCCTCCGTGTCTTCGCCAGCAACGGAAAAACCTTTTGCCCACCTGTAATCCTCCCGGACAATTAATCACCACTGAGGGGGATATTTTACCCTCTTCTAATCCCGCAGTTGCCGTAACGAGCTTGAAGATGGAGCCGGGTGGATAAATACCAGCTATAGCCCTATTCAGGAAAGGGTGCCGGTTATCTTTAAACAAAGCAAGGCGCTCTTTCTCCTTTCCTTCGGGTGAGGCAAATAAGTTCGGGTCAAAGGAAGGGCTGCTGGCAAGGGCGAGGATTTCCCCCGTATGGGGATTCATCGCAACTACGGCTCCCCTCTTGCCTTTTAAAGCTTCTTCAGCCGCCTTCTGAATATTAATATCAATAGTGAGCCGAATCTCCTTTCCACTCTTCGGCTCAACCCTCTCCAGAAGTCTCTTAACCTGTCCTCTTGCATCCACTTCCATTCTTTGTCCCCCTTTTTCGCCCCTGAGAGAGCTTTCGCAGAGCCTCTCAATCCCCATCTTCCCCACCATATCCCCCATCTGGTATCCGTTTTCCTTCCATTTGTTCAATTCTTCCCGAGATATTTCCCCAATATAGCCTATAAGATGGGCGCAGAGCGAACCATATGGATAATACCTCTGATTAACCTCTTCTATCATTATGTTTGGGAGGTAAGGAAGCTGTTCAACAAGGCGGACAAGCTTTTCAAAGGAGATATCCCTTTCCAACTCAACGACATCGAACATCGCCCTTTTAGCTATTCTTTCCTTTAAAATCGTAATGGGGATATCCAGTATCTCTGAAAGCCTTGTAAGTGATTTCTCATCTACATCCTTCCCTATGAGCAAGACCCTATATTTTCTCACATTTGTTGCTATAATCTTTCCGTTCCGGTCCAAAATAAGTCCTCTCGGGGGCGGGATTGTTGCCAATTTTATCGTTATGCTCTCCGAGAGCTTTCGCATTTCTTCCCCTTTGAAGATTTGAAGATACCAAAGATAGAAGGCAAGGAGAAGGAAGAGGGAGCAGGTGAAGTAAAAGAGGGCTTTTATTTGGCGTTTATTGATTTCCCAGGGAGGGTTGGTTAGTCTTCTCATTTTCCTGAACTTTTCCCATTGGAGGGGATGTATGGAGGGGGCAGGTTTCCGTGGGAATTTGGTTGAGGGGAACTTTAATTTTCTTTGGGGAAGGACAGTATTGTGTAGCAATCTTCCCCGATTGTGGGCAGATATTTATTTCCACTAAATCTCCCGTGTGGAGGTCGCATTTCTCTTTTGGCTCGGTTCCTTTAACGAATTCCTGTATATGAGTGGAAGGACAATATGGCGTTGCCACCTTACCCGTTTCATCGCAAATGCGAACCTTGATTATATTATTAGAAGATGTTGTCTCCTTTTCTTCTTCACCAGTCCATATTCTTCCCGCTCTCTTCATAAAGTCAGCCCATATTTGACAGGGTATAGAACCGCCAACGACTCTCGGCATAGGGGAGTAATCGTCGTTTCCAACCCAAACAGCGCAGGCAAGTTGGGGTGTATAACCTACGAACCAAGCTGCGCGGTAATCGTCGGAGGTTCCGGTCTTCCCCGCTGCGCCCGGCACGCTCCTCGCTCGTGTGCCGGTGCCGTGAAGAACGACTTCCCTTAACATCATCTGCATCGTTTTTGCCGTCTCCTCAGAGAGAACGGGAAAAGAAACAGGTTTGTTATCCTCCAGTATAGTCCCTTTGCTTGTGTAGATTTTTAAAATCCCCCTGGGAAGACATCTAACCCCGTTATTAGCGATAACTCCCACTGCGGATGCCATATCCAGAACTGTCACACCTGATGAACCTATGGCAGTGGAAAGGTAAGGTTGTAAGGGAGTTTTTATTCCCATCTTATATGCGTAATCTATCACGGTTCTTATTCCGATTTTGTCAGCCAATTTAATAGCGGGAATATTTATTGAGTAAGCAAAGGCTTTTTTAAGGGATACCCTTCCTCTGTAGCGTCCATCAAAATTTTTGGGACGCCAGATGCCATTTGCTCCTTTAAAAGAAACAGGAGCATCCACTATCGTATCTTCTGGTTTATATCCTCTATCTATAGCCGCCGTATAGACGAATATCTTGAAAGCTGAACCAGGTTGAAGTTTCGCTTGCACGGCTCTATTGAACTGACTTTCCCAGAAATCCTTCCCTCCCACCATAGCTAACACATCACCTGTCCGATAATCTATAGCTACGAGAGCGGCTTGATGAACATTCAAATTCTTTGCCTTATCAAGCCCATTTCTTACCGCTTCCTCCGCAATTTCCTGCAGACGAATGTCTAAAGTTGTATAAATTTTTAGACCAGTCTTATACACAAAGTCCTCTCCATACTTATTTGAGAGCTGGTCTATGATCCAAAAAACGAAATAAGGGGCTTTAAATCTTCTTAGCTGAGGTGGTTCTTTATAGGCAAGCTTCAGAGGCTCCTTCTTCGCCTTCTCGGCTTCTTCAGGTGTTATAAATCCTAAGTCTTTCATTTTATCCAGAACAATATTTCTCATTTTTAAAGCGAGCTGGGGATTCTTATAAGGAGAATAATCGGCTGGGCGGCGAGGGATTGCGGCGAGAAGCGCGCATTCTGCGAGTGTAAGCTTGCTGACAGGTTTCCCAAAATATATCTTCGCCGCCATCCCCACACCATAGGCACCGCTTCCATAATTCACCTTGTTAAGATACATCTCCAATATCTCTTCCTTCGTATAGTGGCGCTCCAAGCGGATGGCAATTGCCATCTCCTGCATTTTCCTTGATAGCGCCCTCTTTTGGGTAAGGAAAAGATTGCGTGCTACCTGCTGTGTAATGGTTGAGCCTCCCTCTACTATTCTCCCCATCCTGATATCTTGGTAGAGAGCCCGGAGGATTGCCCTAAGGTCCAATCCGCTATGGGAGAAGAAGCGCCGGTCCTCGCTTGCTACGGTCGCTAATTGGAGGGCGGGAGGAATTTCCCTTAATGGCACATATTCCCTCATCTCGCCTGAAAGGTCAGCAAGGAGAACGCCGTTACGGTCAAAGATTTGTGTGGCACCAGCAAGGACCTGCGTATAGGTATCTGCACCTTCAAGGGAGATGTTTCTGACACTGGCGAAGCAGTAGAGAAAATACCCTACCAGCCCTGCTATACTCAGAAGCAGAATGGAGCCGATTAACTTAAAAATGATTTTTATGAATCTTAACATTTTTCATCAATAATTTTAACGGCAATTATTATTCTTTTCAAGATGGTGAATAATTCCTTTGCATTGTAACTAATAGCGATACAACCTTCTTGTCATTACAAGCGATCGGAAGCAATCTCTTTTGAGATTGCCACGGCTTCCCTATGGGAAGCCTCGCAATGACAAAGTGGGAGATTGCCACGCCTCCTTTACGGGAGGCTCGCAATGACAAAAAGAAATCCTCTTTTTAGCAAGTCCGATATCTCTTTGAAATTATTCCAGAGGAGAGGGATAAACTGGGAAAAACATTATCCATAGATGAAAACTCGCGGAAGTGGGAACGGGCAATTTTTGAGAGAATATGAAATTAATATTTTAAATTTTAGGGGGCTCCCCTACGGGGAGCCCCCTAAAATCGTTTATTCCGCCGGCACCAATACTATCCTATCTATCCACAACCCCTCTATGTTCCCCTCTCCGGGAGATAACCTTACCGGACCCGCTAACCCTCCTCCCGGCGGAGCAATCCAAATATACTGCTCCGGCGAGGCTTCAACAGTTCCTATCAGATAAGAACGATACCCCTCGCTCGTCTCCTTTATGGGGATTACCACCTCCGCTAACCCAACCTTCTTCCCAGTGTGATAAACGCCAGCCCAAATAGCCTCCTTTGCTGGGTCCACTCCCGCTTTCTTATCCACCTTTATAACCGCATACACCTTCCAACGACCCTTTTGAGCCTTTGCGGGCAGGTTCTTCCAATAAACCTGACACGCCCATTCATGATGCCAGCCGGGCATCCACACCGCAAGGTAATCGGAAGCACTTGGGTCAACTCTTCTGCGTCCCAATCTGCCTTCCTCTGCTATGGACATCTTATCATCCTGCACATCAACACATTTCTTTGGGTCTATGACGGGAATATCCGAGGGCAAAGGCGCTTCTTTGGGAATTCGTTTGGGAAGCTTCTCAAGTTCAGGGTCATCCTCTCCGAGGGATTCAACGAATTTCTGGGGCGTTAATCCTCCCTCGTTCACATGAGTCATTGGAGCCCAACCCTGTGGTCCTTTGCCAGTTACAACGGATAACCATTCCTGAGCAACTGCTTTGCGGGAAAGAGGCAGAGGCCATTCCGCTCCCGCACGGGCACATTCAACCCTCAAGCGAGCCCAATTGTTGAGGAAAGCATAGTAGACAGGCATATGCGCTTGGCGGACTCTCCAATAAATCTCGGGGTCATCCTGAACCGCTTTCTCTGCCTGTTGCCATAGCTTCTCTGCTTTGCTGAGCGTCTCGAAATTGAAGAAGGGGGCATTTGCGGGGGTGAAGCAACCAAGGTAATAATCCTTGGCGGCGTTGTGCATCAGCTCCATATACTGCCTGATGTAAGGCGCAGCCTTGCCGTAATATCCTTTTAGAAATTCATCTATCAGCTTCTTGTCATCCTGATATGGGTCCCAAAGGAGCTGGGCTAAAACCCAGGCTCTTAATTCGGCGAACTCTGCTCCGTGGGATTGGTAGGCACCCTGCTCAAATACCCCCAGAACGCCATGCTTGTGGAAGAAGCGGAGGTTCGGTCCGAGGGAGAACCAATTGGGATGAGGCTGAGCATAGTTGACGAAATCGGTGGTATAATCCCAAATGTAAAGCCTTTTTGTCAATTGAGACCAGCCGCGGATGTCGTCGGCGAATGCCTTGTTGCTCTCGTGTTCAAGCGGTTGAGCGAAGTTGCACTCTATTGAGCAGAGGCGAACTATAACATTGGGGCGAGGTTTAATCGTCTTTGGCGGTTTCCGGGTATAGGAATAGGCAAGTGTATCAAATGCTACATTGGGAAATTCCTTCTCCAATCTCTGGGCTATATCGTTCACCATATCAAGAACGGAAGCTGCGGGGGTTCCTTCTCTTTCATCCAGAGCGCGACAATTTTCACACTGGCAGTTGCCACCCCAGTCGTTTTGAGAAATGGAGACGATATTAGCCTCCGGAGATTCCTTCAGCCATTGTCTTACCCTTTCAGTAATGAAATCTCGCAGCTCGGGATTGGTGCAGCAGAGCTGGGCATATTGCCATTGGCGTTTGCCGTTTATCAGGCTGAACCATTCGGGATGCTTATCAAAATACTCCTGCGGTGGAACGAGGGCATAGAATGTATGAACGAATCCTTTATAAATTATCTTACCCCCGTGTTTTTCCGTTAGGCGAGCGGAATTGCCATTGTAGTAATTTCTCGCCGCCCAATCGCCATCAAAAGCAGGATACCAAAATGGCTCACGGTATTCAAAAGCTGGCTTTTCCTCGATGGAGAGGTTGGGAATCGTTAATGTGCTCTTCTTGGGAATCGTGGTAGCCCAGGGTGTCCACCAGCGAACGCCACATTGCTTGCTCAAGAAGCGATAGACAGCATAGAGAGTTCCCCTTGGTCTTCCGCCAGCGAGGAGAAGATAATTTCCCTTCGTTCGTATCGTCAACTGCTCTCCGCCAAAGGGTGAGCTCGGCTTCTGCAAGTAATCAACCACCTCGGGAAACAGCTTCTCCGTTAACTCCCCGGGACCGATGATTATTCCCGCCTTTGGAACTTCTCCAGGGGAGATTTCCTTTATCTCGAACTTTGCCCCAGTGATTTTCTCCAGATGGGAAGCAAGCTCTTCGCTGGCGTAGCGTTCCGTTACCGTAGCTCCCGGCTGGATAATTATGGGGAGCAATGCCTTGCCGTTTTTTGCAAGCGCCAACTGCGCCTCCGCTGGTAGGGCTAATCCAAACAGGATTAATCCCAAGAGCGAGAGGACGATTTTTTCGCTCATAGTTCGTTCAACCTCCTTTCAAAATTTTTTATCTTTCCAAGGGCAAGTATACCCTTTTGTTCGTTTTAGCCGATTCATATATAGCCAGGATTAGCTCAACCGCTTTCCTTGCTTCCTCACCAGTGATTAAAGGTTCTCTATCCTCAATGATTGCTCTTATTATATCACGGAAATTGAGAAGGTGAAGCTTGAGCCATCCGGAACCCGATGTAAAGGGGATGGGAGAGGTTTCAGTGGTCTCTATTTCTTTCTTGAGATTCTCCAGGATTTTCTTTTCGTCTTCTCCCTCAATCTTAAGGAAAGTAATTTGTCCCGGTCCGCTTGTCTCATCCCAGAGGACTGAACCTTTATCGCCGCAAATGCTTAATCTCGTTCCTAAATCAAGATAAGCGGAGGTTGTAGCCTTTATTGCACCAAGCGCTCCGTTCTTGAACTTTAAGATAGCAACCGCTGTGTCCTCAACTTCAATATTGTGAGCCAAGGTTCCGATTTCCGCCTCAACCCATTCAACTGGTCCCATAATCCAAAGAAGGGAGTCAACGAAATGGACGCCTTGATTCATAAGGCATCCACCGCCGTCAAGCGCCCAAGTGCCTCGCCATTCTCCACTGTCATAATAAGCTTGGCTTCGGTAAATCTTCATATCCATATCCGCTAAAGCGATTTTGCCCAGCCTTCCCTCCTCAACAAGTTTCTTCATCAACCTTATATCGTCCATAAACCTTCTCTGAAAGATACCTCCCAATTTCACCCCGTTTTCCCGAGCCGCCCTAATTAAGGCATCACATTTTTCCAAGGTAACCTCAAGCGGTTTCTCGCAAATAATATGCTTTTTCGCCTTTGCCGCCTTTATTCCGTATTCTGCATGCATACCGGAAGGGACGCAGATGGAAACGACATCTATGTCCTCCCTTTCCAGCATCTTATCGTAATCCGTATACCAGTCGGCGCCGAAGCGCTCAGCCAATGCCCTCGCCTTCTCCTCTACTACATCGCAGACCGCAATGAGCTCCGTCTCCTCAAGCTCGTGTGCAGCTTGTGCATGAGCGGGGCCGATTGCCCCGCATCCAACAACGCCAACCCCTAATTTCTTCATAGTTTATTCTTACCTCCTTTCAAAGATATTATAAATCATATTTTGAGATTTTTAAAACTGCTCCAGTTTTCCCTTCTAAGGGAACCTCAATTCCCCGCTTCATTATTTCCTCTCCCTTTATGTGGGGAAGCAAGGAACGGTTCTCTAATAAATCATCTACTCGGAAATCGCTTCTTGCGTTTTCATCTCCCAAACGAACCCTTACACATAAATTTTGCTGATTTTCCTCCGCATTGTAAATCATTAAATAGTAGTTTTCTCCCTTTTTGGTGAGACAAGAGCGAATATTTTTCCCTTTCAGGATTTCCACTGTAGGCTCAATCTTTAGAAAACGAGAAATTATCTTAATGAGCATAGCGCTTTTTGTTTGAGAGATATCTTTGGTTTGACCTGCTATGCCGCTAAGGTCTATAATGGTTCCTCTTGGCAATTTCCAATCAATAACACCCGATATCACTATCACACTCCCTTTGCCTATTTTTCTCATCAGAATCCCGGGTTTTCCGTCAGAGCGCCAAGCTATGATACTGCTTTCCTCGGCGAGCTCTTCCGGTAAATCAACGATTTGATGAAGTTGCAGACCGAGTATTTCTTCCCATCCTTTCTCCACTTTAGCGATTTTTGCCCTCTCTATTTCCCCTTTTTTAAAGGGTGAAAGCCCTAACACATTCCAAAGATTAGGATAAGATAAGGGAAAGGAAAAAATTCCGGAATCGGAAAAGAGAAGCAAATTTCCCCCTTTTTGAACGAAGTCAACAAGCCTTTCAATTGTCCTTTGGGGAAGCAGCCGAGAATGGGTATCTATAACGAGCTTATAAGGGAGCTCGTTGAGCTCAGTGTAATCGGAAAAACATTCAAATGTAAATCCCAAGAATTCTAATGTATAGAAGAGATTTATTCCCGTGCCAAAGGGGAATTGGGGGAAATTTAAATTCCCCAAGGGATAATAAGTTGTATAAAATGTCTTTTCCCTTGCTAAGGAGGTCAAAAATGAACAAAGCAGCCCGATGTTGGGTTGAACTGGTTCGCTACCGATTAATTCAAGGAATGCTTTTTCCCATTGAGCGAAATCCCCTGTGTAAATGCCGGAGTTGCTATAGGGGCGCTTCGCTATATGTCCAATAGCTCCGCATCTTATGCTCTGCAAGAGCGCAACATCGAAAATCTCTCTTGTAATCACTGGCTGTGTCCAATAGCATTCGGTAATAAACTTCACCCCGTTTTTTCTGCAAATATGCCCGTAGACATCGTGTCCAATTGGTCCGAAGACGGTTATATTTAAGGTCGCATTATATTTTTTAAAGGGAACTAAATAATGGTCCAAGATACCCGCTCTTAGACCGAAGCCATAAATCTGCTTCTCCCTGTCCAATTTCCTTATTAAGTGGAACTGCTCCTCCCTCAAATCAGCGGCAAGCCATACCTTGAAATGCTGAAAATCAAGCCAGATTGGTCTGAGGTCCAATTCTTCTTTCCAGTTAGGTTGGGGCAGTTCAACCTCGGAAAAATCCTTATAGCTTGTCCCATAGACCTCGTTCAGGACCCCTATATCTCCATATTTTTGAGAGAGATATTTCCTAAAAGCTTGCTGGGCGTGGTGGGAATAATCAAGCAAATATAAATCAGGATTTTCCTTTTTGCCCTTTCCCCTTAAAACCTTCCATAGAGGTGAGTCAGTGTAAACATTATCATCGTTGCAAGGCGAGATATTCCAACCTATCACTATTTCTTTCTCTTTATACCTCTCTACAACCTTCTTCGTCATTTCCAGGAAATCCTCTCTGAATTTAGAGCTGGCGAAAGAAGGCATCCTGAAACCAAAGCAGTAAGCTTCAGGTTCCATTGGTTGATTTACGGGTATATTGGGCTTAGCCTCATATTCATCCCCTTTTATCCAAGGCGGTAAGCTGGCAAACATTTCCGACCAGCAAACGGAGATTATTATTGGTATCCCTAATTCCTCTGCCCACTTCACTGCTTTATCCAATATACCCCAATTGAAAACCCCCCTTTGGGGTTCCAATAACCCCCACTCCATACGAATATCCAAAACCTTAACACCCGCTTTTTTAGCATCCAATAAATACCATTTATCCGCAGTCCAACCGGTCAAATTCGCTATCCCTCGCATCCCGGCATAGATTATCCCTTCTCTTTTTATCCTCTCCAATTCCTCTTTAGGGAGGGGGTAATTATAGCCTTCGACTTCCTCAATGCTTTCCTTTAAACCCTCTATTCTTATAAGATAAGTTTTTTCCAGCAATGTCTCTTTATCGCTCTTAATCAATATTCTTATCTCGTAATCATTCTCAGCCAAGTTGAGCCTTTCGGGAAAGGAAAGCGGATTCCAAAAAAGATGAAGCCTCCTATTCTGAGGTCTAAGTCCTATCTGATAAGAAAATGAATAGACCTCTTTACCGCTGTTTGCTTCCCTGACCCAAAAGGAATATGATACCGGGGTTTCTTCCTTTATTTTATCGAACAAAACATCGCATATGGGAATGGAGAAAAACCCCTTAGGAGCTATAATAGGGCTTATGTCTTCGGCGGTAAAGATGTTTTGGATATATGTTCTCATTTTATCTGTCTCTTAACCTCCTCAATCCGAGTATATAGTCTACAATTTTTGCCCGGATTTCGTAAAGATTTTCCTTCTCTACATCCACCTTCTCCAGAAATTCATCCGCCTCCCTTGCCATTTTCAATTTCAGGGGATTGCTTGAATTCTTTGCTCTTTCAATTTCCTTCTTTAAAGCAGTTGCGTATTTTATATCATCAATTGCCTCTCGGTAGCCTTCCCAAGCGATGGTATCTATCACACCATTGACCGTGGGATATGTGAAATTATGGTCTCTATAATAGGGGTTATCAAAATCATTCCAGATATTCCCGAAGGAATGTTGATAAGCATAAGTGCAAGCTCCATCGTAGTTTTCCCTCCAGAGGAGCAAGCCGAAGTTTCTTCTGTAAACTTCCGGATTCCCTACCACTCCTCCCTGGGGATAGTTATAGCACCAGATGGAATGTCCCTTGGAGTGCCACTTCTCAGCTTCTTCCTTCGCCGGGCGCCCAGAGCATACAAGAAGGTCTTGAATATCGCCCATAAGTGGGAAGTTGCTATCCCTATAGCCAGCTACGAATATCTTCGCTCCACATTCCTTTGCCTTTTGCCAAGCTTCCCTCTGTCCCGTTAACCGCTCCCCTCTCGCTTCATCAATACCATATAGGTATACCTCCTCTATGCCGAACTTCTTTAGAAAATCAAGGGTTTCCTTTATTTTGGAAGGGGGAGTTAACGCCGCCGGATAAGCAGAATCTATATTCAATAAATAAAGAGTCTTTGCCTTCATACCGACCTTTTCCCTAATCTTCATATATTGGGAAAACAGCTCTTTATCCTCTAGGTTTTGATAACAAATGGGATTCCTTACCCCATGTTCATACATATCCCTTAACTCTTTTTCCAATTGTTCAGGGCTCTTGAACTCGGAGGATATGCTTCCCCTCGGATAGCTTCTGCTGAGCTTTCCCCTATAGTAAATGCTGCTGACGAATTCCTTGCTTATGTCGTAGTGGGTCCTTGGTTCGGGAAGAGAGAAGGGCAAGACATTAAGGAGAAGAAAAAGGTTGGCTATTTCTCCTTTTTCGTCCTTGATTTTTATCATTCCCCTATATATTCCCTCCTTAACATTGGGAACTTTTATCGTTAACCAAATCTGTTTGTTCGTTCCCGCTGGGACATCAAAGGGCAAGAGAATATCGCTATCTTTAACTTGATATTCTTCAATGGGGAGGATTTTAAAGCTTCTCGCTCCTTCCTCATCAGGGTTGCTTATCCAGATATATTTGTCCTTTACCTTGAGATAATTTTCCCCCTTTTGATAATCTACCTTTACCAAGGAATCATCGTGAAGCAAAAGCCCGGGAATCAAATCTTTTATCAATCTATTTCTTCTCACTGCTCCCCAAGCGCTTTCCCCTGAACGATACCAACATTTAACAACCCGGATATCAATAGCGGAGGGAGGGATAAGGTGTTTTTCCCCTTCTAAAGGAGAAACCTCTATTCTCACATTCTTGAGGTCAGAGAGAGCGGAGATAACGAAACTTGCTGGCTCATATTCCCCTTTTGCGGCGATTACCTCTATCTTATGGCTTATCTCACCAGGAATGAGCTTATCAAAGGGTAATATTCTTTGAGAGGAAATAGGGTTCACAACATAAATAATTGAGCGTTTAGATGACGATAAAGAGCTCTCAGATGCTGTCTTCTCAGAAGGAGAAGAATTATATTGGATTGGAGGGAGATTAGCGAGAGCGGAAATAATCTCATCGCTCAAATAGTGAAGAGAGAAGAGAACGAATCCTTTAGCCCCATTTTCCCGCACTATTTGTATCTGCCTAATGACATCCTCCGCCTTCTTGGGAACAGCTTTTCCATTCTCCCGTTTGTAGATGCTCAATCCAGGGATGATTTTCTCAAGGGAAGGGTCGAAATCCTTCCACTCCTTAAGTGCTTTTCTCAATGTTTCATCACTCACATAAGCCATAGGGACAACGAAGTCCACTATTCCTTCCCTGAGCCATCCATACCAATCCTGCAAAACGCCTTCCGCAGCTTCACGAGTATAAAATACCGCTGCGCTTACCTTCACATCCTTGTTGATTTCCTTCGCTCTCTTGTACACATTTCTAACCAAGCTTGTCGGACCCTCTTTGAGAAATCGCTCCCAACTGAGTAACCTTTCCCTTGTTTCCTCTAAACTCCGGGAAGCCGTAGGCAGAAGATAGTGGTGAGAAACCGGAACTATACCCTTTATCCCCTCAAAGGGAGTTCCTTTTCCTTTCATCCCGATAATTTCCTTTACATCTTTTCTTCCTATGTCCTCCGCTGGACCCTCTATAAAAATAGCCCTACCTCCATTTATTACGAATTCCCTCAAATTTTTGGCGATGGATTCGTTCAAGCGATAAAGGTGGGGAACTATTAAGACGCCTTCGTAAGACAATCCTTCAATTTTCTCTATCTCCTGATAGGAGATGTTAATATTTTTGAGAAGGTTTGCTACTTTTTCATAGCCGGGAGAGCGAAGGAGATAAACGACTTTCGCCCATTCTACCGCCCGCTTTATCAGCTCTCCGTTCAGAGGATAGGGCTTATATGCCAAATCCCAGTTGAAGAGAAGGACATAGCCTTTCCCGAGTTTATTGAGGCAAATTGCTGGTAGACCATCATCGAATTTTGCGAGGATTACAGCGGATGTTGGAAAAGTTAGAGGATAAGATTTAAGGGGAATCTCGGTTGGGAGGGAGGAGAGCAAATCCAAGGGGTCGTAGTTATTCAGTTTCTTGATGAAATCCCTGCATTCCTCGCAGTAGCAATAATTTTTGGAGGGAAACCTGATATAATCAAAATGTAAGCCACTTATTTGATAATTTTTCAGAAGGTCTATCATCAAGTCGCACTGATATTTTCTGACCTCATCCTTACAAAAGTCAAACCATTTACCTTCCTTGCCCGAGAAATCCTTTATCTTCCACTCGGGATGTTCTGCGGTGGCATTGCCATTCCCGACAACTGAGCCGTTTATGAACCAGCAGTGCACAGCGATACCTTTTTCCTTGCATTTTTGGATAAAATAGGCGAGAGGGTCAAAGTCTTTTTCCACTGCTTTTGAGAGGGAAGCTAAATTGGTTTGGAAATAGCTTCCCACCCCATCTCGCCATACGAGGACAAAGGCGCAATTTAATTTTGCTTTCGCTATTTTCTCCACTGATGAATCCGCTATATCCTTCCTACAAATATGTTGTCCATCCAACCAGATGCCCCTTATCTCCTCTTGAGGAAAGCATAAAGTGGTGAGGAAAAGGGAGAAAATTATGTGAAAGAAGGAAAATCTTCGCATTTAGAAAATCCTCCTTTCCTTTATGGCTTCAATTTGAATAACACATTTCAACCTTATCAGCATTTATTTTAAGGGATTTTTCATCTCTTTTGAACCCCAAAATCTCGTTAAGCGATTTGCTCTCCCAATCAATAGCTTGGAGCTTAGCAATTAAGAGGAATATCAAGAGGAGAAAGGATGGTTTTCTCACCTAAAGCCTCCTCTCCTTTTTAGAGAATTAAAGAAGAAATAAAGAATTTCTAAACTAATGCATAGGGACATAGGGGGAGTTTGAATCTCCCCTATGCCCCATCTTGCTCATATCTACATTAATGTTCTACGCGTTTTTTACTGAGCTCCAGCCCAATTACATTTCCTTGACCACCAGTCTCTCCCTCTGGAATCATACTGGGTGGGCGCGGCCATCAATCCAGCCTGGTTCATTATGGTGAATCTGTTCAGCCATTTTGCGTGTCCATCGCAAAACACGAAATTGGAGCCGCCAACATGCCGTGAGTTGCTTTCCACTCGCCTGGATGGTGTGCAAAGAACGGCGCAGGCGTTGGGATAAGTGGCCATAGGAACACACGATAATATAGCTGGGCTATCAAAGAAAGCGGCGAGTTGGGCGGGGGCTGCCATATCAGCCTCGCGAAGAGGGAAAGGAAATCCGTACCTATTCCCTTGAAAAATAACATTGTTTTGCCCTATGTCTATTTGATAGCCCACAAAATCTCTGGGGAAAGGCCAACCCCAGGTGCTTGTGGCTTGTTGTGAGTATACACCTCGTCCGCAGTTATAGTTAGGGTCAAGAGCTATGAAGTAAACCGCAGCAGAGGGGCAATCCCAAACGCCACAATTTTTCAGATAGGGGAGCAATTTAGCAGCTGAAGACCAATAAATATCCCCGGGGTCTCCTGAGGCACGGGCACTCCAATGCAATCCCGTGGGGAATGTGCCATCCCAGTCTTGAACATACATCATCAGCGCGGAAGCTATCTGCTTCATATTGGAGAGGCACTGGGTCTTCCTCGCTTGCTCCCTCGCCCTACTGAAGACGGGGAACAGGATAGCTGCCAGGATAGCGATTATCGCTATCACCACCAGCAGCTCAATCAGTGTAAAACCTCGCTTTTTCATTTATGAATCACCTCCGAGAATAATAATAAAGGGTGGCTCAAAGCTTTTCTTTAAATCTTTTGCATTGGAATTTTGAAATATTGCTCAATTTTTAAAGGACAATTATGCTCTCTTGCCCTTAACTATATTCTTCCTATATCGCGTCGGGGAAACGCCCACCTCTTTTTTAAAAAGAGTGCAGAAATAAGCTGTATCGCTATAGCCAACTTCTAATGCTATATCAGTTATAGACATATCCGTAGTTTCCAATAGCTCCTTAGCCCGTGCTAACCGAACTTCCCGCAAGTATTTCCATAACTTTTCCCCCTCTACCCTCTTGAAAGTATGGGATAGATAATAGGGACTCAACTTGAATTCCCTTGCTATCCGCTCAAGATTTAAATCTTCTTCATTGTAATGCTCTATGATGTAAGACTTTACCCTCTCTACAAGGGACTCTTGCCATCGCTTTTCTTCCCTTAATGTGAGAATATCCTCAACTATCCAATTCATAGCTTCCCTTAACTCCTCTTTCTCCTGGCATTTTTCAATAATTAGGGCATATTGTAATGATAGCTTGAGCAAATCTATTTTCTCCGCTGCGGGAAATATGCGAATGTAGGAGAGCAAGGAGGTAATTATCCCCCACAAGCGAATTTTCGCTTCCTCGGGAGCAAAATCAAATAGGCTCAAAGGATTTTCCACCAATTCTTTCCAAGCTCTGCGAATCGCCTCATTGCTTCCCCAGCGTAAAAGGGAAAGGAGCTTCCTTTCCTCCTTGAAGCTGAATAGGGTCTGCCACTCCTGCTGAGCTTTCCACATTTCAAATTCAGCTTTTAAGTTATCCGCCCCATCGAACCTGCTAAATTCATCTGCCTTCCTACCGCTCCTCGGTTCCCCAATTTCCTTTATGACCTCTTTCATTATATCCAAAACTCCCTCGGCAAGAGATTGAACAAAGTTAGGAGGGAAAATGGGAAGGGAGAAGAAGGCAAGCCGCAAATCGTCTTCATTGATTTGCAAATCATTAACTCTTTCCCATATCATCTTGAATTTCTCCTCGCTCGGTTTCTCACACAGGAATTGACCGAACATTATAAAGAGTATCGGCTTATCATTCAGGAAGACGGGGATAACGCCATCTATTAATCCAGCGTGGCACTCATATATGTAGGGTCTTCTTCTTTGGGAGGCAATCCGAATGGCTTTCCTATCGCTTTCCAAACACCTCTTAATACCTCTTGGAGATTGCCTAATCAAATTGCAAAAAGGAGAAGGGGAAACCAAGGAAGGGACACTTTTCGCGGGGCGTCCCTCCCTTGAAAAGCAGATAGTGATATGAAGGTCTTTCAAATCGGGAAATCCTTTTTCATCCAAGGGCAATTTTCCCAACCTCTAACTCTATTTTACCATAACCCCCTTTCCTGTCAATCCGACGGGTCTTATTTTCAAAATAGCGTATCGCTGGAATAGCTCAAGGGGAACCTCTAATATAACTCCTTGTTTAGAATTATTTACGCTTATCTCTATTCCCCTTTCCTGAGGCGGGATAAAAAGGGAACACTGTTTAGCGTTGATATTGGGCAGGAATAGGGTTAATTTATTTTCTCCCAAAATCTCCTTGAGGTCAGGATATACGACTTGATTAGCGGGAAAGCGCTCACCAGTTTTGTAAAATGAGCCGGCGATATTTAAGAGATGTATCACGATTTCCCCGCTCGGCAGGATATGAGGGATAGCGAGAACGCCCTTTACCTTTCTTAAAATCAGGGAAGGTTTCCCCTCCGTTCCCCAGAGGGAGAGATGCTTTATGAGCTCTGAATTAGCAGGGGAGGCTTCTTCAAGGCATATTATCATTTTTTCTTCCATTTGAAAACGAGGAAGGGAGAGGATTCCTATTGTATTTGCGATGTATAAAGTCTTCCCTTTGCCGAAACTGTGGAGATGACCAGAGGGAATCTTCTTTCCATTAACCTCAGCAAAAGCCTTCTCCAATTGGGGAAGGGATTTGTAGGAGAGACCGAAGATTTCCTTTAGGGCGAAATCTTCCCTTTTTCCTCCCGTTTCATCGTAGAGGGAGGTTTCTCCCGTAGCAATCAGTTTGCCTCCTTTTCGCACGAACTCTTTTATCGCGGATACTTGTTTATCGCTCAGGCAAGCCGTGTTTGGAAGGATGAGGAGTTGATACTTTGATAACTCCTTAAGGTTGATATCCTCATCGGTTAACACACGGAAGGGGATGGAATTCTCAAGGAGAGCGGAACACCAACCCTTCCATTCCCGAACGAAGAGAGAATTTTTGACATAAAGGTCTCGTGTATTGCGAGAGAAGAGAATCGCCACATTTGCAAGCTGTGTGGAGTTATAGAAAAGCTGGGGATGCTCTTCCTCCCACTTTATGTAATCCCTCAAGCTCTTTGAGGGGGAAAACCAGACATTTGCGCCGAAAGTCTTAGCTAATGCCCAACAGAAGGACCATTCGTCCTCTTGCTGAGGATAGAAGAGGACGAGAACTGGCATATGGAGGCGCGTTCCAAGCCCTTTTAAGAAGAGTATGTTGGAGGCTATCTCCCTCCAGCCGGGGAAGTAAACTCGCCAGAAAGGAGAGCCGCATACCTCGTAAAAGAGGATGTCGGCTCCTCTTGCTATTTCCTCAACGGGCAAAGCCCATTGTAGTGCTATCAATAAACCAGTAGGGTCAGCTTGGCAGGCGAGTATGGGGAGGGAAGGTTTCAATTCATCCCTCAATTTCTTCACTCTCTCATAATGGTCGCCAACGGATTTCTGGCGAAAACGAAGCCATTTTCTAAAGGCGGGATTCTCGTAATTGCCCCAAAAGCTTTTGTCATCGGCGGAGGGCAGCTCTAATCCCGTTTCTTTCTTAAATTTAGCTCTGCAAAAGGGACAGGCACAGGAGTAATAATCCTCTAAATACTCAACATCATCAGACATCAATCCATCAACGGATGTCTTCGTTAAAATATCCCTTATATGCTGTAGGTATGCTTCTTGGTGTCCCGGGTTGTTGGGGCAGAGAAAAATACCATCATAGCTTTCAACAACATCGGGTTTTCCCGTTTTGGCGTCTACAGGAGCCCAGGCAAGATAGGGCGCTTGGGAAGGAGGGGGAATTTCCTTCGTTTTTACATCTTTCCCCTCAACATAAATACTATGGGCGGGGACGAGGGTGGCGCTATGATGCTCAAAAACCTTCAAACCATATTTGTGGGAGATATCGGCAATCATACCAATCTTCTTTACGATATCTTCCCTCTTCTCTGGCGGAAAATACATCCGATAATGAAAGCCAGTTAAAATTATCGCATTGAATCCCATCTCCCTAATCTCTTTCACCCTTTCCTCCACCCACGCTGGGTTGACATCATCGGTATAAAACAAGCTTGCAACTCGTAAAATCCAAATCCATTGCATTTTCCTTTTCCTACCTTCCTCTAATTTCAGGAATGCTATTGAAGTTTAATAAGCATTTCCATAACTTTATCAATCATCATCTTTACTCCCTCTGGGGATGGCTTGGCGCTCCTCGCTATCAGGCTCTCATATCCACCCGCTTTCCAAGCCTTTTCCGTAACCAAATAGCCCTGATAATCACAGCAGAGCTCTATGGGAAATGTCCAAGGGAAGGGGCTCTCCTGCTTTATCTTCAATCCCCATTCCACGAAAAGCTCTCCAGGCAATCCCGCAAAAGCTATCTCCCCTATCCTCCACACGCTCACAATCGTTTCCCCTTCCGTTATTCCTTCTTTCCTCATAATTTCCAATTCCTTCCGGAAAACCTCTTGCACATCCTCCGGCCATTGAGACGCCCTTATCCTCTCCTCCTGGTCTTGGTATAAATCCCTGTAGGGAACGACTATCTCGCTCTTCATAGCCTTCAAAACGGGAGCCTCATCCCTTGGCTTCCTCGCCTCAATCTTGGGAATTATGCTATCCGCGAGCATATTGCCCGTCTCCTCCATACTCCTATAAGTGTTAATGTCTCCCATAGCTCCCGGCATATAGAGAGTGATAACTTGCTCGCCGAATTTTTCCCTTATCCTTCTCGCCACTACGGCGGGATAATCGGCGCTGAACTCCTCCCCGAAATGAGTGGTCAAGTGGAGGGCAAAGTTAAATAGAACAGCTATTAGATTGCCATCCATATCCTCAAAGGTGAGGATTCCTATCTCGGGGTCAACTGGTCCCGCTGTCCCCACGCATTGCGCTTCCTCCCCTCTATCAATGAGCCAATTATTGAGCTCCCTTCCGTCCTTGAATCGCAATCTCCTATTCAAGGGAAGCATATAATTGTAGCCTCTAACAAAGCTCCATTTAGCCGGTATCTTCCTCTTATCCGCTTCCACTACGCAATTCGCCGCTTTTTCCGGAAGGGATGAAAGCCATTCCTTATCCACGACTTCTTCCTCCGTTGAGCCGAAGAAGGGCATAGTGTAGGGTCCGGAATGGGTGTGGGAGGTAGCCCAGATGATGTTTTGAGGAGGAATTCCCGTGAGCTCGCTCGCCTTTTCTACAATCTTGTCTCCTTCTCTTCTCGTCAAGACACAAAGGTCAAGAATTATATAGGCGAGACGCTCTCTTTTTGATTCCAAAACGATAGATTTTGCCGTCAAGGGGTCGTGGACTCCCTTGGAGACTCGGGGATAAATCCCTCCCGCCAACAAAGTGCCCACTTTCGGGATTATGTCAACCTCAAAGGCTCCAACAAGCAAGGAATCAGCCATATTCAATCCCTCCTTTCACCATTCAAATAAGGGAACATCAAGCCATTTTCCGCCCTGAAGGGCGGATTGGTGGGCGATGATACCGGGAACGGTGAAATCCATCGCCCTAATCACATCAATGGGTGGACGGGTTCTTGTCTCCACAGCTTTGAGAAAATCCTCAATCATATAGAACTCTGGTGGATTTTCATCGTAAATTTTGCAGGGAAAGGGAGAAGGAGTGCTCATCTCGTCCTTAATGAAAATCAATCCCTCTTCACCTCTGCGGGCAGCCTCCACATAGCCCTTGGTTCCATATAAACTATGATAAATTATGTGTCCTCTCGGGCTAACATTGCTCACTAACACCTGAATTATCGCTCCCTTTTGGGTTTGGAAGGTAGCCATTTCCATATCCACGAAGCCGATATAATCCTTGTATTGAGGGTAGCTCACGAAATCGCTAAGCAAGCCCATAGCCTTGACAATCCTATCCTCCATTAGATGAAGGAGGGGACCAATGGAATGGGCGCAATACCAAATGGGCGCTCTCGTAGCACGCCAAGAGAACTTCCCCGTCTTCTCATCAACTAAAAGATGAACGATGGGATTGAAATACTCGTTCTCCGCATAGATTATATCCCCAAATTTCCCCTGCCTCACTATTTCCTTCCATTCCCTCATAAAGCGGAAATAGATGTAATTCTCCGCCATCATATAAACTCTACCTGTTCTCTTGACCGCTTCAACTACTTTTTCGCATTCCTCCATCGTGTAAGCTACGGTCTGTTCGCAGAGGACATCCTTGCCAGCTTCAAGGGATTTTATAGTCTGCTCGGTGTGAAACTCTATCGGGGTTGCGATGACCACGATATCCAGAGGAGAATTGCTAAGGAAATCATCAAAAGATGTGAACATCCGCTTATCCGTGAGACCGAGCTCCCTTCCCACATTTTCTAAAAGATGGGAATTGACATCGCATATCGCCACTACTTCGGTTTTGGGGTGGGACTTAAAGACATCAACGAAAACCTTGCCTCTGTGGAGACCAACAACGCCGACTTTGAATTTGCTCATAGCGCATCATTCCTCCTTTTCTTCCAATATTTTCAACATTTTCTCCGCATAAAGCAAGGAATTATCATAATCCTCTCTTTCAAATGCAAGCTTGGAGAGAAGGAAAAGATTCTGGATTTGGAAAATCCTGTTCTTCCACTCTCCCAATTTTTGCGGAGATAAAGATTCCAGCTCA
>Ga0078972_1007707_pt1 | contig 23597 bp, 18 predicted proteins | sample YelNatPaOPGAMG01_FD_67568 | JGI IMG/M metagenome (GOLD analysis project Ga0078972, IMG submission 67568) | Hot spring thermophilic microbial communities from Obsidian Pool, Yellowstone National Park, USA - OP-RAMG-01 (SPADES assembly) (version 2) | ecosystem: Environmental > Aquatic > Thermal...
GGCCCGGTGATCTTGGCATCGGTCACCGCCCCATCGAGGATCTTTCCTGTGGTTACCGCATTGTCCTGGATCATGGAGGTGGTGATGGAATTGATCTGGCCCTCGTTCACATAGGTCGCATCGTGATCGTGGGTCGAGAGGGCAAACTCCGAAGCGTGCTTCCCATCGAGCATGTCGGCGTTGAGATTCGTGACAAGACCTGTCTTCGTTCCATCCACCGAAAAGGGAACCGTTCCCGAAGAGGGGTTGAAACTCTTAAGCCCCGTAATGGTCTGAGCGTTGTTGAGGAGAACGACATTGGTCGAAAGTACCGAATCGGAGAGGGTTCCGGAGGTGATGTCTGTTGCAGAATGGACATGGCTCCCCAACTTCGATCCCGAAATCGGCCCGGTGATCTTTGCATCGGTCACCGCCCCATCGAGAATCTTTCCTGTCGTCACCGCATTGTCCTGAAGCATCGCGGTGCTGATGGCATTTGCCTGGCCCTCGTTGACGTAAACACTATCATGGTCATGGTCCGAGCGGGCCGCGGTGGTCGCCACCCCGCTTCCGGCAAAGGTCACACTCAGGGTGACATCGCCGCTCGTTCCACCTCCTGTCAGTCCCGTCCCGGCAATCACAGCCGTAATATCTCCCGCTCCCGGAGTGTCGCATATCCAGGCACTCCCGTTCCATTTGGGCACCTGGCCGTTGGAACAGGATAAACTCCCGAGGGTGTCTTGATCGAGTTCGACCGTCTTGGCCCTGAAAGCGTAAGCCACGCTGGTCAGAGGGATCCGCGGCACCATCTCCCCATCGCTTCCAACCTTCACGCCAAGGTAGTACGGGACGTCAAAGGGAAGGTTGAGGGGGATGAGATCACCGAGCTGAACACTATAAATCCCGTGGCTCACGGTCACACTTTGACTTTCTGACCAGAGGGGCGTTCCTCCGGTGGGCACATCGTAAATCGAAAATTGGATGGCGAGGGTCCCATGGATCGGTGTTCCTTCGGAATCGGTAAGATAGCCTTGATAGTTGATCTTGGAAGGGATGGCCCCGAAGGCCGTCAGAGGTGAGAAAGCCCAAAGAAGCACGATGCTCATCACTACGCCCAGCAATCTTTTTCCTACCCATGACCGTTCCATCGTTCTCCTCCTTTCTGAAAGTGGGTTCCGGGATCATGTGGGCAAAGCCCCTCTATCCCTTCCCGTAAGGGCTGAAGGTTTTGAGCCCCTTTAGAAAAGCCCCTGATGAAGTCCCTTGCAACACCTTACCGATGGCATGTTGAAGAGAAATCTGCCTCACGAAGATAGGTCTTACGAAAAACGACGCGTTTGGAGTTTTTTTCTTCCGAAAAGAGGCCCTTCGAAAAAGGGAAACCGTGCCTTCGCTTGGATCAAGAATCAGGGCTATCGCGAAAAATACCGAGGGAGATTGCTACATCATCGGACGGTTGAAGGGTCGTCGCCATCGATCACCCCCCTTCCTTGCGAAAGCAGGATACACAAGAGAGGGGTTTTTGTCAAGAAAATCGAGTCAGTCGGGTTAGCGGGTTACTTGAGTTAGCTGAGTTACTTGAGTTATTGAGTTGTTTGAGTTGGTTGGGTTATTGGGTTGAGGGAAGTCGGGGACTCTCCCTTTCAGAATATAGTGAGCTCTCTGGAACGGGGGTTCTTCAAATTTTTGAGGCATACTACAGGTAGTGGAAGGTTGGTTCGATCCTGTTCGGAGGAGGTCGGACGGTCATTGATAAATCCGTGGTTTGTGTTATAAATAAATTCTTGATTTTCAATATGTTTTCCAGATAGGGGCGGTTGGCGGTGGAGGGTCATAAGGAAGGTAGCGAAACGTTTTCTGATCTGTATCAGCGCCACGGGCTCATCGGGCGGTTCATCCAGTTTCTTGTCGCTGAAAAAAACGCTTCGTTGCATACGTGCAGAGCCTACCTCAGGGACCTCGAACAGTTCGAAGCTTTCCTCAAAGCTTCAGGCCTCTATCTTTCTGCAAGGGGACAGGTGCAGATCGAAAAAACAGATCGGATGGCCATCCGGAGATATTTAAGCGTCCTTCACCGCAAGAACAAGAAGAGTTCCATCGCAAGAAAGCTTTCGAGCCTTCGCTCTTTTTTTAAGTACCTCGTGAGAGAAGGGATCATCGCCTTTAACCCGGCCAAGCTCGTTTCGACCCCCAAACAGGAAAAACTTCTACCCACAGCCCTGAGCGTGGACGAAGCCTTTCGCCTGATGGAATCTCCAGAGGTGGCGTCGCAAAAGGCGCTTTCGGAAGAGGAGCGAAGGAGGTTACAGCGAGATCAAGCAATCCTTGAGCTCCTTTATTCGAGCGGTCTTCGTGTGGGAGAACTCGTCGGCCTCAACTCGAACCGCCTCGACTTCGACTTGGGCATCGTAAGGGTTATCGGCAAGGGCCGAAAAGAAAGGATCGTTCCGGTAGGGTCGAAGGCCCTGGAGACGCTTAAGGCCTATGTGTCGCTCTGGCAGATCCCCCGAGGAGAACATCCCCTCTTCGTCAATGCGAGAGGCGAAAGGCTGACCACGAGGACCGTGGCTCGGGTGGTGAAGAAATACGGAGGGGCTTCGAAGATTTTTCGAAAGATCAGCCCCCACAGCCTGAGGCACACCTTCGCGACGCATCTTCTCGACGCGGGCGCAGATATTCGGGAGATTCAGGAGATGCTTGGGCATGCGAGCCTTTCCACCACCCAACGCTATACCCACTTGAGCATGGGGCACCTGATGGAGGTTTACGACAAAGCCCATCCCAGAGGTTTTGGGGGAGGGGGAAAAGATGAAGGGGAGGAACGACCGTGAAAGATTATGAAAAGCCGAGGATGCACGGCACAACCATCCTGTGTGTCCGTCACAAGGGAAAGGTCGTTCTTGCCGGAGACGGTCAGGTGACCCTTGAACACACGGTAATGAAGCATACGGCGAGAAAGATCAGGAGGCTATACCACGACAAAGTCCTGGCCGGTTTTGCCGGAGCCACGGCTGATGCCTTCACGCTTTTTACGAAGTTCGAGGAAAAGCTGGAACAGTATAACGGCAATCTCCTCAGAGCCGCCGTGGAGCTTGCCAAAGACTGGAGAACGGATCGCATCTTGAGAAGGCTTGAAGCCCTGCTCCTCGTCGCCGATTCCGAACGGTCGTTGATCATCTCGGGAAACGGCGACGTGATCGAACCCGACGACGGCGTCACTGCGATCGGCAGCGGCGGCCCTTATGCCCATGCGGCAGCAAAGGCCCTGATCGGATTTTCCGACCTGGACGCAAAAAGGATTGTCGAGGAGGCGATGAGGATCGCGGCCTCCATCTGTATCTACACCAATGATCGGATCACGATCGAGGAGTTATGATGTCGACGTTTACACCTCGCGAAATCGTATCGGAACTCGATAAATACATTGTCGGGCAAAAGGAGGCCAAGAGGGCTGTCGCGATCGCCCTGAGAAATCGTTGGAGGCGGCAGCAGATCGCACCGCCCCTCCGGGACGAGATCATGCCCAAGAACATCATCATGATCGGGCCCACCGGTGTAGGAAAGACCGAGATTGCTCGAAGATTGGCCAAGCTCGCTCAGGCACCGTTCTTGAAGATCGAGGCGTCTAAATTTACGGAAGTCGGCTACGTGGGAAGAGATGTGGAGTCGATGATCCGGGATCTCACAGACCAGGCCGTCAACATGGTGAAGGCTGAAGAGTCGCGGAAGGTTGAGCAGAGGGCGAAGGAGATGGCTGAGGAGAGGCTTTTGGACCTCCTCCTTCCTCCGTCAAGCCGAACCGCCTCGAAGGAAGGGGAGGATCGCCAAGCCACCCGTGAGAAGCTTCGGCAGCTCCTGAGGGCAGGGAAGCTCAACGAAAAGTATGTGGAGGTAGAGGTGACGGATCGGGCTCTGCCGATCGTGGAGATCTTTTCTGCTTCCGGGATGGAAGAGATGGACATCAACCTCAAGGAAATGGTGGGGAGTCTCTTTCCCAAAAAGAAGAAACAGAAGAAGGTGAAGGTTCCGGAGGCCCTTGACATTCTTTCCCAGGAGGAGGCCCAAAAGCTTATCGACATGGATCTGGTGGTCAAGCAGGCGATCGAGCGGGTCGAGCAGGCAGGCATCGTCTTCCTCGACGAAATTGACAAGATTGCGGGCCGGGAGTCGGGAATCGGCCCCGATGTGTCCCGGGAAGGGGTTCAGAGGGATATCCTTCCTATTGTCGAGGGCACGACCGTCACGACGAAATACGGGATCGTGAAAACGGATCATATCCTGTTTATCGCAGCGGGTGCCTTTCACGTGTCGAAACCCTCTGATCTTATCCCGGAGCTTCAAGGTCGGTTTCCCATCAGGGTGGAGCTGAGCTCCCTGGGGAAGGAAGATTTCATCCGCATTCTCACCGAGCCCGAGAACGCGCTGACGAAGCAGTACACGGCCCTCATGGAGACCGAGTCGGTCAAGGTGGAGTTCAGGGAGGATGGCATCGCAGAGATCGCAGAGGTCGCCACGTTGATCAATGCAAGGACGCAAAATATTGGAGCCCGAAGGCTTTACACCATCATGGAGAAGCTGTTTGACGAGATTTCCTTTGACGCTCCTGATCTGAGCGGGAAGACAATCGTCATAGGAGCATCTTACGTGCGGGAGAAGTTGAAAAACTTCATCGAAGACGAGGATCTGAGCCGGTATATCCTGTAGCGAGGGCCGTTGCAGACGAGTTCGGAGGCCGTTCTCCACTCGTCTTTGCTCACACTGGTGTGCATGGGTTTGGTTGAATGATGATGGTGTTTGGTTTGAAGAGATGAGATTGCTTCGGCACTTCGTGCCTCGCAATGACAAGGGGGGAATGCCTCGCAATGACAAGATGGGGGAAAGCCTCGCAATGAGAAGATGGGAGAAAGCCCCGCAATGATTAGAAGGACAGAGCCATGCAGTCACAAGGACGGGAATGCCTCGCTTTGACAGCAAGGAGAGAGCCACGCAGTGACAAGAAGGGGAATACCTCGCAATGAGAAGAGACCTTCCAATGAGGTAAAGGGGAGCACATTGCGTTGAGGGGGAGAGAATTTCACGATAATGAGAAGGGGCCTCTCTCGCCATAATGACAAAACACAATCCGATAATCAAGAGAAAGAGAGAACTTTACGATGGGGCGTAGGGGAAGTCCTCGCAATGGTGGGAAGGGGCGACCGCGGTCGAAAGGAACGGGAAGGCTTTCCACCCGAGGTTCGTCGTTGCGAGCGTAGCGAAGCAATCTCGAGGGTTGGACGATAAGGCTGGACTTTTTCGGGGTGCCATCTTGACTCGTTTTTGTGAGATGCTGGATCAAGTACAGCATGGCAAGTGACCCCATCAGCCATGAAAATGTGTTTGGTGGAGATGATTTGGTATGGCGTTGAGGCCCAATTACCCTGCGGTGTGAAGTGTGTGCCAAGATAAGTTTTTCCGAGGGGAAGGGTGGAAGGAGGAGAAGGATGAATAATCCCATTGATAAGGCAAAAGTGCTGGTGGAAGCACTTCCGTATATAAGACGGTTCTATGGCAAAACCCTCGTTTTGAAATATGGCGGAGGGGCCATGGAGGAGGAGCGGCTCAAGCGAAGCTTCGCCCTCGACGTGACCCTCCTCAAGTACATCGGCCTCCATCCGGTTGTGGTTCACGGCGGCGGGCCTCAGATCGGAGGGATGCTCACGAAGGTAGGGAAAAAGTCGCAATTCATCGAAGGGATGAGAGTGACAGACCCCGAGACGATGGAGATTGTAGAGATGGTCCTTGTGGGGAAGGTGAATAAGGAGCTGGTTGCACTGATCAACCAGCAGGGCGGAAAGGCTGTTGGGCTGAGCGGAAAGGACGGGAGATTGATCTTGGCCGAGAAGATGAAATTGGTCAGGAGTCGTGGTCAGGGAGAAGATCGCGAAATGTCCGAAGTAATTGACATCGGTATGGTCGGTGAGGTCAAGGCGATCGATCCCGGCGTGATCGAGGCCCTGGAAAAAGAGAACTTCATCCCGGTCATCGCCCCTGTGGGTGTTGGGGAAGAAGGGGAGACCTACAATATCAACGCCGATCTGGTGGCGGGGAAGGTGGCTTCTGCTTTAAAATCGGAAAAACTGATTTTACTGACCGACGTCGAAGGCGTCAAGGACGAAAAGGGTCAGCTCATTCCTACGCTCGATGAGAAGGAGGCAAGACGGCTCATGGCGAAGAAGGTGATCGCCTCGGGTATGATTCCAAAGGTCAACTGTTGCCTTGATGCCCTTGCCGAAGGAGTGGCCAAGACCCATATCATCGATGGCCGCGTTGAGCATGCAATTCTTCTCGAAATCTTCACCGACGTGGGGATTGGAACTGAGATTGTGAGATGAACAATGAACAATGAACAATGAACTGTGAACAATGAACAATGAACGATGAACTGTGAACAATGAACAATGAACAATGAACTGTGAACAATGAACTATGAACTATGAACTATGAACAATAAACTATGAACAGTAAACAGTAAACATTGAACGTTGAACCGTAAACCATGAACAATGGACCATAAACAATGAACAATGAACGGTAAACATTGAACGTTGAACGTCGAATGTCGAACCATGAACAAGGAACAGTGATCAACGAACAATAAAAAATGAGCTGTTGGCTGTCGGCGATCAGCGAAAGAAAAATTCCAAAGGTTTTGGGACGATTTATGCCTTTAACCTTATACCTTTAACCTTCAACCTTCAGCGGTAGGGGGGCTTTCGAGGAGAGCGGAAATGGATTCACAGCAATGGATGGCTTTATCGGAAAAACATGTGGCAAAGACCTATAATCGCTTTCCGGTAGTGCTCGTGAAGGGTCGGGGCACCCGGGTTTGGGATGTGGATGGCAAGGAGTATCTCGACTTTGTCGCGGGGTTGGCGGTTTGTGGCCTGGGCCACTGTCATCCCAAGGTGGTCAAGGCCATTCAGGAACAGGCGGAGCGTCTGATCCACGTTTCGAACCTTTATTACATCGAGCCTCAGATCCGATTGGCCGCCCTTTTGACGGAACATTCCTTTGCTGATAAGGTCTTTTTCTGCAATAGCGGAGCCGAGGCCAACGAGGGAGCGATGAAGTTGGCTCGCAAATACGCGAAGGAGAAGATGGGCGAGGATCGCTACGAGATCATCACCATGGATCGATCCTTCCATGGACGAACCTTTGCAACCCTCACAGCCACGGCACAGGAAAAGTTCCATAAGGGCTTCTCACCCCTCATGCCCGGATTCAAGTATGTTCCTTTCAACGATCTGGAGGCGGTAAGAAAAGCTGTCGATGGGAAAACGTGTGCCATCCTCGTCGAACCCATCCAGGGAGAAGGTGGGGTGAACTGCCCTGGCCCGGGGTATCTCGAAGGGCTTCGAAAAATCTGTGATGAAAAGGGGCTGCTCCTCATCTTCGACGAGGTTCAGGTGGGCATGGGCCGGACAGGGAGGCTCTTTGCTTACGAACACTACGGTATCGAACCCGACATCATGACCCTTGCCAAGTCCTTGGCAGGGGGAGTTCCGATCGGTGCCCTTCTCATGAAGGAGGCCGTGGCTGAAGGGTTCAAACCGGGGGATCACGCCTCGACCTTTGGTGGCAATCCCCTGGCCACCGCAGCCGGAGTGGCGGCTGTGCAGGCGATCCTCGAAGAGGGAATGGTGGAGAACAGCCGGGAGGTGGGGGCCTATTTCCTATCGAGGCTCCAGGAGATCGCTCGAGAGCTCGAGTTGGTCCAAGAGGTTCGAGGAAAGGGATTGATCCTCGGGATGGAGCTGAAAAAGGAAGGGGCCTCCGTGGTCAAAGAGATGCTTGAGAAGGGGTTTCTGATCAACTGCACGATGGGGAACGTGTTGAGGTTTTTACCCCCCTTGATCGTGACCCGGCAAGAGGTCGATCGATTGATCGAAGCCCTGAGGGACGTTTTGAGGAAGATGGGTTAAGGAGTTCAACTCGAAGGATAATCAAATCTCATATGGGAGGTGGGCTTATGAAGGGTCAGGTCAAGAAGGTGGTTCTCGCATACTCCGGAGGTCTCGATACCTCTGTGATCCTCAAATGGCTGAGAAACGAATACGGCTGCGAGGTGGTCACCTTCACAGCAGACATCGGTCAGGCCGAAGAACTGGATCACCTGGAAGAGAAGGCGCGAAACACAGGTGCAAGCAAGGTTTATATCGAAGATTTGAGAGAGGAGTTTGTCCGCGATTTTGTCTTCACCGCCCTGAAAGCGAATGCAATTTACGAGGGCACCTATCTCCTCGGCACCTCCATTGCGCGGCCTTTGATCGCGAAAAGACAGGTGGAGATCGCTCAGATCGAAGGTGCGGATGCCGTTGCCCATGGCGCTACAGGAAAGGGGAACGATCAGGTTCGCTTCGAGCTCACCTGCTACGCCCTCAACCCCTATATTCGGGTCATCGCGCCGTGGAGAGAATGGCATTTCAAATCACGGGAGGACTTGCTGGCTTATGCCAAAGAGAACGGAATTCCTGTCCCGGTCTCGAAGGCCAAGCCCTATTCGACCGACCGAAACCTTCTCCATATCAGCTTTGAAGGGGGGATCCTCGAAGATCCCTGGGCAGAGCCTCCGGCCGATATGTTTCTTCTGACCGTCGCACCCGAGAAAGCACCGGATCGGCCGACGATCGTTGAAATCGATTTTGAGGATGGTGTGCCGAAAAGAATCGACGGGAAAGAATACAGCCCCGCCGCGCTCCTGACCCGCCTGAACGAGCTCGGAGGACAAAACGGCATCGGTCGGGTCGATATGGTCGAAAATCGCTACGTGGGAATGAAATCGAGAGGGGTCTATGAAACCCCCGGCGGGACGATTCTTCACGTGGCCCATCGAGCCATGGAGTCGATCACCATGGACAGGGAGGTTATGCATTTTCGAGACAGCCTCATCCCCAAGATATCGGAGATGATCTATTACGGTTATTGGTTTTCGCCCGAGATGGAGCTTTTGCGAAAGATGATCGACGAGACACAGAAAGACGTTACGGGGACGGTTCGTCTCAAGCTCTACAAGGGCAATTGCACCGTTATCGGCCGAAAGTCGGAGAAGTCGCTTTATCACGGTGCCTTTGCGACCTTCGAGCGCGACACGGTCTACAATCAGAAGGATGCGGAAGGGTTCATTCGACTCAATGCCTTACGGCTGAGGATTCGAAGGATGATGCGGGGCTGAGAAAGGCGATCGGGCCTTATTGGTCCGCCGGTGGTTAGACGATTTTGGAAGATTCGGAGGGCAGGGGCTTGTCCCTTGTCGTTCCTTCATCACGACTTTCAGGGAGTAGGCGAGGATAGGCATGGAAGCGCGTTATAACCCAAAGGCCATCGAAGCGAAATGGCAGAGGATCTGGGAAGAGAAAAAGCTGTTTAAGGTGAGGGAAGATGCAAACAGACCGAAGTTCTACCTCCTGGAGATGTTTCCGTATCCCTCGGGAAAGATCCATATGGGCCACGTCCGGAACTATTCGATCGGCGATGTCTTAGCTCGATACAAACGGATGCAGGGTTTCAATGTCCTTCATCCCATGGGATGGGATGCCTTTGGAATGCCTGCGGAGAATGCGGCCATCGCCCACGGTGCCCATCCTGCCAAGTGGACCTACGAGAACATCGACTACATGCGGAACCAGCTCAAACGCATGGGTTTCAGCTATGATTGGGATCGCGAGCTGGCCACTTGCGACGTGTCTTACTATCGATGGGAGCAGCTCTTCTTCATCAAGATGTACGAGAAGGGTCTGGTCTATCGGAAGAAGTCCTACGTGAACTGGTGCGAGGTCTGTAAGACCGTCTTGGCCAACGAGCAGGTCATGGCCGACGGGACGTGCTGGCGGGGCCATGCCGACGATCCGGGCGTGACGCAAAAAGAGCTCGAACAGTGGTTCTTCAAGATCACGGATTATGCCGAGGAGTTGCTCGAATGGTGCGACAAGCTTCCTGGCTGGCCCGAGCGGGTGCTCACGATGCAGCGAAACTGGATCGGGAAATCGGTGGGAGCAGAGATTCATTTTGCCGTCGAGGGCTCCAACGAGGTGATCAAGGTCTTTACGACGCGGCAAGACACGGTTTTTGGAGCGACCTTTATGACCCTTGCTCCGGAGCACCCCCTGGCCCTACCGCTCGCTCAAGGGACTGCGCAGGAGGAAGAGGTGCGAGCCTTTATCGATCGGACGAGAAGGCAAGACAAGATCAAGAGAACGGCAGAAACGGCGGAGAAAGAGGGTGTTTTCACCGGCCGTTACTGCCTGAACCCCATGACAGGGGCGAGAATGCCCATCTTCTTGGGTAATTTTGTCCTGATGGAATATGGAACAGGAGCCGTCATGGGGGTTCCCACTCATGATCAACGGGACTTCGAATTCGCCAAGAAGTACGGTCTGAAGCTTATCGTGGTCGTTCAGCCCCCGGAAGGGGGATTGGAGGCCCAGACCATGACCTCGGCATACGAGGGTGACGGCATCTTGGTCAATTCAGGGGCCTTCAGCGGAATGAAGAGCGAAGAGGCCCGGGAGGCTATTGCGGAGCATCTCGAAAGGCGAGGTTTGGGTGGCAAGCGGGTGAGCTATCGTCTCCGCGATTGGGGGATCTCGCGACAACGTTACTGGGGCGCGCCCATCCCCATTATCTACTGTGACCGCTGCGGGATTGTGCCCGTTCCCGAGAAGGATCTGCCGGTCGTCTTACCCTACAACGTGGAAGTGACAGGTATGGGCGAGTCTCCCCTGGCGGCGCTCAGGGAATTCGTCGAAACGACGTGTCCAAAGTGCGGAGGTCCCGGAAGGAGGGAAACCGATACGATGGACACCTTCGTTGAGTCCTCCTGGTATTTCGATCGTTTTGCCTGTCCGGATTACGACGAGGGCCCCCTCGATCGGAAGCGGGTCGATTATTGGATGCCCGTGGACCAATACATCGGAGGCATTGAGCACGCGATCCTCCATCTTCTCTATTCACGCTTTTTCACACGGGTCCTGAAGGAAATGGGCTATCTCAGCGTGAAGGAGCCTTTCACGAACCTTCTCACCCAGGGGATGGTCTGTAAGGAGGTTTACGAGTGCCCTCGCGATGGCTATCTCTTTCCTGAGGAGGTGGAGGCGCAAGACGAGGGATTCTTGTGCCGAAAGTGTGGCTCCAAGATCATGGTGGGCCGTCTCGAAAAGATGTCCAAATCGAAGAAGAACGTGGTTGACCCGGAATACCTGGTTGAGAAATACGGTGCCGATACGGCCCGCATGTTCTGTCTCTTCGCGTCACCTCCCGAGAAGGACCTCGACTGGAGCGATCAGGGCGTGGAAGGATCGTTTCGTTTTTTGAACCGGGTCTGGCGCCTCGTCTTCGACCAAAAGGATCGCCTGCAGGGAGTCGTTTTCCCTTCAGGGGAAGAGGTCTTCGAGGGCGATCTGAGCGCCTTGAGACAGAAAACCCATAAAACGATCAAGAAGGTGACCGACGACATCGAGCGGTTCCATTTCAATACGGCCATCAGCGCAGTGATGGAGCTTGTGAACGAGCTTTATACGACCCCTGTCAAGGAGCGCGAAGACCCGGTGGCCAGAAAGGTGATGCGCGAGGCCATCGAGACCGTGGTGATCCTCCTCTCTCCCTTCGTTCCCCACTTTGCAGACGAGCTTTGGGAGGCCCTTGGAAAGGAGGGGTCGATCCTCCTCACCCCTTGGCCTTCCTACGACCCCAAAGCAATCCAGGAGGAGGAAATCCTTATCGTCGTCCAGGTGAACGGGAAGCTGCGGGATCGCCTCATGGTTCCTGCCTCATATGGGGAAGAGGAGATCAAGGCGTGGGCCCTCAAGAGCGAGAGGATTCGAAACCTGGTCGCGGGTAAGGAGATTCGTAAGGTGATCCTGGTTCCGCGGAAACTCGTGAACATTGTTTGCTGATGCCGTGTCGAGAGCGATTCTCTTTTCAGAAAGGGCAAGGGGGTTCTTGAAGGAGGGTTTCCAATGAAGGGATGGAGGGCCGTTTATCTGCTTCTTTTGGTCATGCTCCTTGGCACAGCCTGCGGCTATAAGCTGGTAGGAAGGGAAACACACCTTCCTCAAGGCGTCGCTTCCATTGCGATTCCCACCTTCAAGAACCGCACGCTGGAGCCGGGGATCGAAATCCTTTTCACCCAGGCCTTCCTCAGGGAATTTCTCCGAGACCAGAGGGTGAAGGTCGTGGGCCGCGAAGAGGCCGATGCGATCCTCGAGGGCGTCATCAAATCGTACGAGTACTACTCCGTTGCCTACGACCGTTCGGGACTGGCATCGGAGTATCGAGCGACAGCCCTCATCGATCTCACCCTCCGCAAGAGGAGCGGAGAGGTCATCTGGAAAGAGAACGATCTCAGCGAAACGAAGACCTACCGCGTATCGAATGTGACGGCCCTGAGCGAATCGAATAAGAACCGGGCACTGAGGGAGATCGCAGCCCTGGCTGCCGGCCGCGTCCGCAACCGCTTTTTCCACAATTTTTGAAGGACAAACCGGTTACGAGAAGAGCGACGTCCCACTCCGATACAGGGCGAAGGGAGCCTGTCTCGATAGGCTGGATTGGGCCGTTAGGTCTGCAGGTCCAAGGACATAATCGTCTCGAGCAGTTCAGCCGGGCCTGTGACCACCCGCTGGGCGCCGGCCTGAAACAGCGCTTGCTTCATCCGGGGATCGTCATGCTTTCCAGGGAGAAACCCGATGGCCACGATCGGGAGCTTCGCTCCGGCCCTTGTGGCTGCCTTCATGTCGTCCACCACATCGCCCACGTAGGCGCATCGAGGCTCCGGAAATTTCGAGGCTTCAATCACACGGAGAAGGGGATAGGGATGAGGCTTGGTTCGTCTGAACCGCCTTCCCGTGAGATGGAAAAGGCGCTCTTCCTCCTCGAGGCATTCGTCGAGGGTGACCACCCTTTGAAAGTAAGAAGTCAAATGGAACCGCCTCAGCGCCAGCTCGGCCTCGTATCGGGGACGCCCACTGGCAATGCCCATCCAGAACCTCTTTCGGAGTGTGGCGAGCATTCTTCTGGGTATGAGGAGCTTTTCATAGAGGTAAAAACCCTTTCCCCGGTAGAAGCGACGTTCAAGGCCATAACACCTCCGGAATCGGCGGCCCAGGTAGACCTCTTGAAAGATCCGCTTCACAAGGTTCTCTCCCTTGAGATCTCCGGATCCATATAACCAGCCATCCCATGAGGAACCCAAAACCTTTCGGACACCGGATAACCCCCCTCCGGCCGATCGAACCTTATTCGTAAAGGCTGGGATGTCCTTTCGCTCCAAGAGGTTTTTTCGAGAAAGTCGATGGGCTTTCGTCTCTCTCTTGAGAAAGGAAAGGGTTTCATCGATCGACGAACAATGTTTCAAGGTTTGGCGCTTCGGAAGGCCGGAAATCGATATCAGGTAAAGAAGGAGGCCCGATGTGAGATCCCAATCGTTATTGAAACCTCCTGCAGCCTTGAAGAGAGAGATCTCTTCTTCGGTGACCTGCGTCCCCTTTCCCTCAGGAAACCCAAAACAGAAGGCCAGATAGAGGGAGACCGTTTTCTGAATGGTTTTTCGGTAGGACCCCGAAACGTCCACCAAGACCCCATCCATATCGAAAATGAGAACGTCCATCGACCATTAACCTTCGGATCGGGCAAGTCGTGGTGTAACGAAACAGAGATGTTCCAAGAATCCCTCCACAAAAGGTATTCTCTCCGGGGCTCGGCAACGGAGAAGGTTGAAAGCCGCTACAACCTGTTTCATTTAGGGTTTCCCTTTCACATCCGAACCCTTTCGTTTCGAGGATCGTAAAGGGGTTCTTTTTGAACCGTGGCTTCGTATCTTCGGGCTGCCACCTCGATCTGGAGTTTCGTCCCAGGCTCCGAATAGGCGATCGGGATGTATCCGTAGACAATCGGCTTTCCGATCGTATAGCCGAATCCGCCGCTCGTAACAAGGCCGATCACCCGATCTCCATTCAGGATGGCTTCTTTCCCTATGGGCAGGAGGGGTTCGGTTTCGAGGGTCATGCAGCAAAGGCGCTGGCTTAGGCCTTTTGCCTTCTGTTCGCGAAGGGCCCCACGGCCCAGAAAATCGCCTTTGTCCCATTTGACACAGAAATCGAGCCCAGCCTCGAGGGGCGTATGCTCCGTCGAGAGGTCCGTGCTCCAGTAACGATATCCTTTTTCAAGCCTCAGCGAGTCGATGGCGCGGTATCCCACATTCACAAGGCCGAAGGGTTTTCCTGCTTCCCAGATCGTGTCAAAGACATGGAGGGCATACTCGGTGGGAACGTGAAGCTCCCATCCAAGCTCTCCAACGTAGGACACGCGAAGAGCGAGGACCGGAGCCCAGCCCACAGAGATCGGCCGGCAGCTCATATACGGAAACCCTTCCGGTGAAACGTCATCGCGGGTGACCCGTTTCAGGATGTTTCGAGCCTCCGGCCCGCAGAGGGTAACGCAGGCCCTTGAAGAGGTCACATCCGTCACCGTAATCGATCCCTTTTCGGGAAGATGTCTCCTGATCCAGTCGAGATCATGTTTGATGAAAGCCGTTCCGGTGACCAGGTAGAAGTGGTCTTCTCCGATGCGGCTCACGGTCAGGTCACACTCGATCCCTCCTTTCTCATTCAACATCTGGGTGTAGGTGATCGATCCGACCGGCCTTGCCATATCGTTGTCCGTCATCCTTTGAAGGAACTCCGTAGCACCAGGACCTTTGATCTCCATCTTTCCAAAAGAGCTCTGGTCGATGATGCCCGCTCGGCTCCGGATGGCCTCGTGCTCCTTGGCGACGATGGGAAACCAGTTCGGAAGCCCCCATCCGAGCTTTTCACGACGGGCGACACCTTCCGGCGCGAACCAGTTCGGACGCTCCCACCCGGACTTCTCACCAAAGACCGCTCTCAGGGCCTTCAGCCGTGGGTAAAGAGGACTTGTTCTCAGAGGCCTCGCCGATTTCATCTCTTCGAAGGGCCAGCTCATGGCGTAATGATGGCTGTAAACCTCGATCGATCTTTGAAGGGCATAGGATTGGCTGCCATGATGGTCGCTGAAGCGCCGGATGTCGAGGCGCCAGAGGTCAAGGCTGGGTTCCCCTTCGACGATCCATTCGGCCATCATCTTTCCGACCCCGCCTCCGGCTGCGATACCGTGGGCACAGAATCCAGCGGCCACAAAGAAATTCTTCACTTCGGCCGACTCTCCCAGGATGAAGTCTCCGTCCGAGGTGAAGGCCTCTGGGCCATTGAGGAGGGTGATGATTTCCGCTTTCCCGATGGCCGGAACCCGCTTCATAGCAAGACGGGAGAGGGGTTCGAAGTGGTCATAGTTCGATGGAAGGAGCTTCTTTGTGAAGTCTCTTGGGATGCCGTCAAGGGCCCAAGGGATGGGGTTGTGTTCATAGCCTCCCATGATGAGGCCTCCCAGCTCCTCCCGGAAGTAGACGAGAAGATCCGGGTCGCGCATGGTGGGCATTCCTCTTTTGACCCCTTCGATGGGCTTTGTGATGAGGTACTGATGTTCCATGGGGATGATCGGCAGGGCGATCCCGACCATCCGGGCGATCTCGGGGGCCCAGATCCCCGCTGCATCGACGACGATCTCGGTCTTGATCGCTCCTTTCTCGGTGACCACAGTGTCGACGGCGGCGTTTCGCACGTGGATCGCTATGACCCGGGTGTCGGTGTAGATGGCGGCTCCCCGATTCCTCGCACCTGCGGCCAGGGCATAGGTCACGCCGCTTGGATCGATCTGTCCGTCCGTGGGAAGAAAGGCCGCTCCAACGATTCCCTTCCTCTCCATGACGGGAAACAGTTTGCAAGCCTCCTCCGGGCTTATCAGCTCCATGGGAAGACCGAAGGATTTGGCCATGGCCGCCGAACGTCGGAGCTCTTCGAGACGATCGCGGGACGAGGCGATCCGCAATCCTCCCACAGGGTTCCACCCCGTGTGCTGGCCCGTCTCCTCTTCGAGACGGCTGTAAAGATCGACGCTGTATTTGAGCATCTTTGTGATGTTGACCGAGGAACGGAGCTGGCCCACAAGGCCAGCGGCGTGGAAGGTGGCCCCGCTGGTCAGCTCGCCTTTGTCGAGAAGGATCACGTCCTTCCATCCCATGGCGGTGAGATGGTAAGCAATGCTACAGCCTGTAATACCTCCTCCGATAATGACCACCCTTGCTCCATCTTTCATGCTTTACTCCTTCCCGTGTTCAATCAAGATGTCCGAAAAGAGGACCACGCCTCTTTCCTGTCCGCCTGTATAGACACCTTTATTTCAAAATCCTTCCTTTGTCAACCCCCGGTTGAAATGAAAGGCAGGGTCGTATAAAATGATCGAGGGAGAAGGTCTCTCGGGAAGGACGAAAAGCATGAAAGTGGATCTCAATCCCATCCTCATCGATTTGGGTTTGGTCAAAGTGACCTGGTATGGCCTCATGTATGTTCTGGGCTTTGTGGCGTCCTATCTCCTGGTTCGCTATCAGATGAAACGAAAGGATTTCGGCCTTTCGAAGCCCGAAGTGGACGATCTCTACTTTTACCTTATTCTCGGCCTCATGATCGGAGCCCGCCTTGGATACGTTTTCTTCTACGATTTGAAGGTCTATCTTTCCGACCCCCTTGAGATCTTCGCCTTCTGGCATGGCGGCATGTCCTTTCACGGAGGCCTGATCGGCCTTCTCCTCGTTGGGATCTACTTCTCCTGGAGGCACAAGAAGTCGTTCTGGAAGATCGCGGATCTCATCATCGTGACCGCTCCCATTGGTTTGGGATTGGGAAGGATCGGGAATTTCATCAACGGAGAGCTCTTCGGCCGGGTCACGGATCTGCCCTGGGGCATGATCTTCCCCCGAGGAGGGCCCCTTCCAAGACACCCGTCGCAGCTTTATGAAAGCCTTCTGGAAGGGTGGGTGCTCTTTGGGATCCTCTGGTCCGTTCGAAACAAGAAGTGGCCCGAAGGAGGGCTCCTGGCCCTTTTCCTCTTCCTCTACGGATCGTTTCGGTTCTTTGTGGAGTTTTTCCGGGAACCCGATCCCCAGCTCGGCTTCGTTCTGGGGCCCTTCACCATGGGGCAGATTCTCTGTTTCCTGATGATGCTGGGAGGTGTGGGTCTTTTTCTCTTTCTGAAGCGAAGAAGAATCCGCACCAGGGCCTGAGGGCCAAACCCGCCTCGAAGGGATCGGTTCATAAGCCCCTTGCATAACGGAGAATTTTTACGAAATGTTACCCCTGACGTTGCGAAAAAAACCTCCACAAAGGGCGTCCTCTCCGGGGTTCCGTAATGCAACTGGGGGATTAAGATTCACTTTCGATGGAGGCTGAGGAAGGGCGTTCGGAGATAGCCGAGATGGCTCGGAGGCACGTTTCGATCTCCTCCTCCGTGTTAAATGCCCCGAGGCTTAAGCGCACCGTTCCCTGAGGGATTGTGCCGAGGGTTCGATGAGCAGCGGGCGCGCAGTGAAGGCCCGGCCGGCAGAGGATGCCATATTCCCTTTCGAGCCTGAAAGACACCTCCGATGGTGTGAGGCCTGCGACGTTGAACGAAAGGGTAGCAATCCGTCGGTTCAGATCCTCAGGGCCGTAGCAGATCACGCCACGCATCGCCTTTAACCGAGTGAGAAGTTTGTCGAGCAAGGCCATATCGTGGCTTCTGAGGTTTTGAACGCCCTTTTCCAAGACAAACCGTACCCCTGCGTGAAGCCCCGCAATGCCCACGCCGTTCGGAGTCCCGCTCTCAAAGCGATCCGGAAGGAAGGGAGGATGTTCTTCGGATTCCGAGCGGCTTCCCGTTCCTCCCTGTTTGAGGGGAACCATCTCGTTGACCGGGACCCTTTCTCCAATGACCAAGCCGCCTGTTCCTTGGGGCCCATAGAGGCTCTTGTGGCCTGTGAAGGCCAGAAGATCGATGCCGTCCCGTTCCATATCGATGGGATAGGCCCCTGCTGTCTGGGCTGCGTCGACCAAAAAAAGGAGGTCATGCTCCCTTGCGACGAACCCTGCCTCCCGAATGGGAAGGATGGCTCCAGTCACATTAGAGGCATGGGTCAGAACGATCATCCGGGTCTGGGGTCGAACCCTAAGAAGGATTTCGTGGGGATCGAGGCCTCCCGTCGCCGAACAGGGGATGATGTCGATTTCGACGCCCTCTTTTTCCAGAGCCCTCAGGGGCCTCATCACCGAGTTATGTTCCATGGAGCTCGTGATCACGTGGTGGCCCGGTCGGAGCAATCCCTTGAGGGCCAGGTTCAAGGCCTCTGTGGCATTGAGGGTGAAGATCACCCGGGAAGGATCCCGTACGCCGAAGAGGGTGGCGATGGCCTCGCGGGCGTCATAGATGATCCTGGCCGCCTCCAAGGAGAGAAGATGGCCGGAACGGCCTGGATTCGCTCCGACCTTGTCCATGAACCGGACCATGGCCTCCTTCACCTCTCTGGGTTTTGGCCAGGATGTGGCAGAATTGTCGAGATAGATCATTGTTCCGTGAGGTCTTTCGGGAGTCAACAGCTACACGATCCGCCGCAAGAGGATCCTTCCACAACAGGGCGACCCGAAGTGACGAAAAGCCCCTGCTGCCAAGGCGTATCGATAAAGTCGATGGTGATGTCCTCGGCTTTTTCCATGAGCTCTTGGTCCACAATGTATTTCACGTCGTTGATCGTAAAGACCTGATCCGTTTCCTTGGGCTCATCCAGAGCCAACTGAAGGGACGGACCCGATCAGCCTCCCTCAGCCAAATAGACCCGGATGGGGCTCGTCTCGCCCTTCTCCTTGAAGTAGTCAGCAATAACAACTTGGGCCTTCTCCGACACATAGATCATCTTCTTTTCTCCTTTCGCCCCGGCACGGGGCTTGTTCGCTCATTTCAGTGTAAAGGTTGAGCCTCCGTTTGTCAATTGAAGGACCGAGAGGCTGGTCCGATCCGTTCGTTGTAATCTCGGACAGAGCGGGTTATAAAAAACGGGTATGCCTTCCCGAAGAGGAGAGGCCACGAGATCGAGAGAAAGGATGAGTCGTTTAGGGATGAAGAAGATCGTCGCTCTTTTTCGGAACAGAAACTTCATCCTGATCTTGGCCCTTGTTCTCGGACTTTTCTTGCCCGAAGCTTCGCGTGATACCCAGGGACTGACGTTGCCGGCTCTTGCAGTGGTAATGACCCTTTCGACCCTGGGCGTTTCGGGTTCGGCCTTCCGTTCGGCCCGAAACCTCCTTCGGCCCGCTCTTGTCGGGATCGGATTGAACTACCTCGTATTAGGAGGGGCGATCCTCATCCTCAACGCCATCTTCATCCGTGACAAGGCGGTTCGGGATGGATTCGTCCTTCTGGCTGCTGTGCCTCCGGCAGTGGCGGTTGTTCCCTATACTTTCTTCCTTGATGGCGACAATACCTATTCATTCATGGGAACCATGGGAGCCTATCTTGCAGCCCTCGTTCTGGCTCCATTGATGGGATGGGTTTTCTTCGGCTCAGGCTTCGTGAGCCCCCTTAGGGTTCTGACGATCATGGCCGAGCTCATCATCGCTCCGCTCCTTTTCTCTCGCGTGTTGATAAGGATCGGCCTTGCGCCGCGGCTGGAAAGGGTGAAGGGAACGGTGACGAACTGGAGCTTTTTTCTTCTCACCTATACCATTGTGGGACTCAACCGTGAGGTCTTTATCCGGGAACCGCTCTTTCTCGTGCCGATTGCCTCCATTGCTGTGGCGAGTACCTTTCTCTTGGGATGGGTCATCGGGGCTGTGGCAAGATCGCTTCAAGTGAATTCTCAGATACGGATCAGCATGGTCCTTCTCGGAACGTTGAAAAACTACGGTCTTGCCGGAGGGCTGGCCCTCGCCCTGTTCAATGAGCGAACGGCCTTACCCGCCACGGTTTCGACGGTCTTCATGATCGTCTACGTGATCTGGCTCGAATTCAACAGAGTGTCGGCGAAGAAAGAAGACCGAGTTTGAAGGAAGGACAAAGGGGAAACGATCTAAGGAGGCCGAACCAGTGGTTGAAGAAACCTATCGAGAGCTGGCAAAGCATCTGGCTTCGCTGGGCATGGGCTATCCGGAAAAGGATGAACTCCTTGAGATTCTCCAGGCGAGTTTGACGCCTCTCGAAGCGAGGGTAGCCCTGGCCATTCCAACCCGCGTGATCCCGTTGGAACCTGTGTCGGTTCCCGAGATAGGTCGTCACATCGATCTTCCCGAAGCGGAGCTCGAGGCGACCTTGTCCCATCTCGCCCATCGAGGGCTCCTCTTTTCACGGAAACTACCGAATGGAGAGGTAGGATATGCCCTTCACCAGTTCGGATACGGTTTTCCCCAGACCTTCTTCTGGCAGGGTGTGGATACGCCAGAGGCACGCCGGATGGCCGAGTTGATGGCCCGATACGTTCGAACAGAACAGCTTGAGGAGGCTTATGCAAGGACCACCACGAAGGCCTTTCGATACTTGCCCGCCTCGGCCCCTTTCGAACCGGAATCTCATGCGGTCTTTCCGTTCGAGATGATGGAAGAGGTGGTCCAGAGGGCGGAACTCATCGCCCTCGTTCACTGTGCTTGCAGAGCCACCGCGAAGCTCTTGGGCAAGAAAAGATGCGACCACACCTTGGAGAACTGCATCAAATACGACGATCTTGCAGAATACGTTATCGAAAAGGGGATCGGGAGGAAGGTCACTCAAGGCGAAGCCATCGATGTGATCAAGAGATCGGAGGAAGCGGGCTTGGTCCACCTGGTAGATAACGCCCGCGAGGGCATCAAACACACATGCAACTGTTGTGGGTGTTGTTGCTGGTCTGTCGGAACGATTCGGCGAAGAAGGATCCCTCGCGATGTGCTGATGGCGACCTACTTTATCCGGGAAACCCTTCGAGAGGAATGCAGTGGCTGTGGCCGCTGCGCAGAGATCTGCCCTGTGGGTGCAGTCGAAATGGAGGGCGACTTCCCTAAGGTCGATAAGGCATGGTGCATTGGATGTGGTGTTTGTGCCGTGGTTTGCCCTTCAGCGGCTGTGCGGCTGGTCCGAAAATCGAAGGCCCTTCCGCCAAAAGATTTCAAGACCCTCCATGAGGAGATTCTGCGGCAGAGAAGGTGAAGATGGCATAGGGGGACCCGTTCAAGCTGAGATGTCCGATTTCGTGAGCGAGCCTGAAGCAATTCGTGTTCCCATCGAAGACTGGATCGACCTGCACACGTTTTCTCCCAAAGAGATTCCATCGCTCTTGGAAGAATACCTCCTCGAATGTCAAAAGAGGGGGTTTCGAAGTGTACGGATCATCCACGGAAAGGGAATGGGCGTCCAACGGGCCATCGTTCATTCCTTCCTGAAAAGAAGTCCTCTTGTCGAATCCTTCGAGACCGCTCCCCCTGAGGCGGGATCGTGGGGAGCGACCCTTGCCTACCTTAAGCCAGAACGATCGTAAGCCCTCTTGCCACGCTCGAAGAGGCAAGAAAACCAAACGTTGCCACAAATCCTGCTCAAGGGCCCCGGTTAGGGTGGCGGAGAGGGTTTGTAGCGGCACCTGAAGGGGGGTTCGTACCAAGTCCTGTTACCTCTGGTGGACTTCACCCTTGGTGGCGAACCGCTCAGGTGTCAACCAAACCCCCTTGACAAGGCCTCTGAGGCGTCCTTCCCGGGGCTTCGTCATGCAACGGACGGGGGAAGTTGCAACTTGAGCGGCTTTGCGGTATCCTTTCTTCAGAAAGGGGGTGAAAAAAGATGCCTATCTCTGCCTATGTCTTCATCGAGTGTACAGCGGGAGCGGCCAAGGAAGTGGTGAAGGAGGTCCTCAAGATCCAGGGTGTTAAACTTGCGAATTCCACAACAGGGCCTTATGACGTGATCGCCCTGGTAGAGGCTCCGGATATCAACGTCCTTGGCGATGTCATCGTGAGCAAGATTCAGGCTCTGAGCGGAGTCCTGAGGACCCAGACCAACGTAGTCGTCGATTAGGCGTTTGCGGAGGGTTTGCCTGCCCGTTACCTAACGGAACCCCGGAGAGGATGGCCCGGGGCTCTGCGATGAAACTGTCGGCTAAACGCTTCACGCTCGGGCCCGTTTCGAGAAAGTTCGGGTAGGGAGTTGCCAAAGAGGGGTTCATCGGTTATGAAGAAGGGTTGAACAGATTTCATGTGGAGGAGGAAGGCATCGCATGGGAAGTGTCGTCAAGAAACGGCGTAAGAAGATGCGCAAACACAAACACAAGAAGCAGCTCGACCGCGATCGTCATAAGAAGAAGAAATGATCGGTTTCCTTCGGCGAAACAGAACCCCTGTTCTGCTTTTTGTCCTCACTTTGGCCTCCACCTTTGTTGCGGGAGGGTTGAAGAGGGGCGAAGGGGGAAGGCTTATCCTCTCCCTCGAAGAGGGGATGAGTTATTCGGTCCCGGTGATCCTTATCCTTCTGGGCCACGAGATGGGCCACTATCTCATGTCCCGTCGCTACGGAATTCGGGCCACGTTGCCCTTTTTCCTGCCCTTTCCCTTTTCGCCCTTTGGAACCTTGGGCGCGGTCATCCGCATGAAGAGTTCCATTCCCTCTCGAAGGGCCCTTTTCGATGTGGGGGTGGCAGGCCCCCTCGTCAGTTTCGTCCTGAGCGTGCCGGCCATTGTCATCGGCTTGAAGCTTTCGCACGTCATTCCGGCATCTGAGGTGGGACCCGAGGCGAACCGTCTGGGGACGCCGCTCCTTTTCACGTTGGTCCAGGGTTGGGTATTAGGCGAGGTTCCGGATAGCTCGGATGTCCTTCTTCATCCCCTCGGCTTTGCAGGGTGGGCCGGTCTCTTTGTGACGGCCCTCAACCTTCTTCCCGTGGGGCAGCTTGATGGAGGCCACATTACCTATGCCCTTTTCGGCAGGCGCAGCCGACTCGTCTACGTGATCGCCATCGCGGTGATGGCCTTTATCACCATTTTTTACTATCCGGGATGGATGATTCTGCTCGTGCTGTTTGTCCTCTTTGGCCTCCGCCATCCTGCGCCTCTTGACGACGGGACCCCCCTGGATGGGAAAAGGAGAATTGTAGGAGCGGTGATGCTCGTCATCCTTTTTCTCTCCTTTACCCCTGCACCTCTGCCCGAGGTCGCAGACGAACTTCGGCAGCTTTTCTGAGATTGAGAAGGTCGTCTCGTTCGAGCCAGCCTCGTCTTGCCACGGCCACACCCAACGTCATCATCCACATCTGATCCACATGGTGGGCGTCCGTTCCAATGGCCATCTTGATCCCCATCTCCTTCGCCCTACGACAGTAGACGTCGTTGAGGTCAAGCCTCTCGAAATAGGCATTGATCTCGAGAGCTTTACCCAAGCGGCTCGCTGCCTCCATGATCTCGTCCATCTCCACCTCGTAGGGCTCTCTTGCGCCCAGGAGCCTGCCGGTTGGATGGCCAAGGATTGTCACACAAGGGTTCTCCAGAGCCCGGATGATCCTCTTGGTCATCTTCTTACGATCCTGTTTGAATCCACTGTGAACCGAGGCGATGACCAGGTCCAGCTTTTCCAAGACCTTCTCGGAGAGATCGAGCCTTCCGTCGGCGAGGATGTCGACTTCGATCCCCTTGAGAATCCGAAAACCACTGAGCCTCTCGTTCAGTCGATCGATTTCCTCCATCTGCTTCATG
>Ga0078972_1007708_pt1 | contig 23594 bp, 19 predicted proteins | sample YelNatPaOPGAMG01_FD_67568 | JGI IMG/M metagenome (GOLD analysis project Ga0078972, IMG submission 67568) | Hot spring thermophilic microbial communities from Obsidian Pool, Yellowstone National Park, USA - OP-RAMG-01 (SPADES assembly) (version 2) | ecosystem: Environmental > Aquatic > Thermal...
TTATACTACATTATGCTGTCGCATTGGACGAGGGCGCTGACCCGGTTAAGCTAGGCCTCACCACGATTAAAGATAGAGAACACGCGTACCTCCAGTGCGTCGACCCATGGAAGCCTTACACAGAAGGCGGGACAGTAATATTTAGGATAAAGAAGGTAAAATGAAGGTTGCAATAGTTTTGGGCACGAGGCCTGAGATAATAAAGATGTCTCCAATAATAAGGGTTCTCGAGAAGAAGAGTATAGACTTCTTTATACTGCATACTGGACAGCACTACTTGTACAATATGGATCAGGTCTTCTTTGAGCAGCTGAAGCTTCCTCAACCAAAATATAATCTGAAGGTTGGCTCAGGAACACATGCTGAGGAAACGGGTAAGATGATGATCGGAATAGAGAAGGTTCTATTGGATGAGAAACCTAGCATAGTGCTCGTCGAAGGAGACACCAACTCGGTACTAGCAGGCTCTCTCGCGGCTGTGAAAGTTGGACTAGATGTGGGACATGTCGAAGCCGGGCTCAGAAGCTATGACAGGAGCATGCCCGAGGAAATAAACAGGATAGTTGCAGACCACATCTCCCAAATTCTTTTCGCCCCTACAGAGAAGGCAAGGGGAAACCTCCTATATGAAGGCATAAAAGAGGAGAAGATACATGTTACAGGAAACACTATAGTTGATGCAGTATACCAGAACCTCGAGCTAGCAAACAAAAGTGTAGGAAAAAATGTTCTCGAAAGCTTAGGAATTGTAGAAGGAAACTATTTTCTCGCTACTGTTCATAGGCAGGAGAACGTAGACAACCCTAAAAGGTTTAAGGACATACTTGAAGGTTTAAAGCTTGTCCAAGACTATTTTGGAATACCAATAGTGTATCCAATACATCCTAGGTCGAGGAAGATGATGAAAGAATACGGTTTTGACCCTGGAAAAATTGTCTTAACGGAGCCAATAGACTACCTAAGCTTCCTAACGCTCGAAAGTAGGGCGAAGCTCGTGTTCACAGACTCTGGTGGGGTGCAGGAGGAAGCATGCATACTTAAGGTTCCATGTGTAACCTTAAGAGATAACACGGAGAGGCCTGAAACAATAGAGGTTGGGGCGAACACGCTGGCAGGAGCGGAGCCTAAAAGAATACTTGAGAAGACGAAGCTCATGATAGACGATGATAGACGCTGGCCTAATCCCTTCGGAGACGGTAGGGCTGGAGAGAGGATAGTGAGCATACTTGAGGAAAGGTTTCGCTAAAATTGTGCGATAAACCTTATATTTTAAAAGGTTCGATCATGAGAGCATGAAAAGGGTTCTCGTTACAGGCGGTAAAGGCTTCATAGGCTCACACCTTGTTAAAGAGCTTAGAAGTCGAGGGTGTGAGGTTTGGGTCTGCGATCTCATGCACAGCGGTGAAGAAAACTACATGAGATGTGATGTGAGCAGGTACAGGCAGGTTGAACGCTTATTCGAAGAGCAGGAGTTCGACTACGTATACCATGCTGCCGCAGAATATGGGCGGTGGAATGGGGAAGACTACTACGAAAACCTTTGGATGACAAATGCGGTAGGAACAAAAAATATTCTGAGGATGCAGGAGAAGAAAAGGTTTCGGATGATATTCTTTGGAAGCGCTGAAGTCTACGGAGACTACGATGGTGTAATGAGCGAAGACGTGATGGATAAAATACCGATAAAGCAAATGAACGATTACGCCATCTCAAAATGGGTTAACGAGCTACAGATAATAAATTCTGCAAAAATGTTTGGAACAGAAACTGTAAGAGTAAGACTATTCAACGTCTATGGGCCTGGAGAACATTACACACCATACCGAGGCTGGATACCGAAGTTCATATACAAGGCCCTAAAGGATGAACCTTACACCGTTTACCTAGGCCACAAGAGAACCCTAGAATACGTTGAAGACATATGTAGAACGCTCGCAAACATAATGGACAACTTTAAGCCAGGAGAAGTATACAACCTCGGAGGAGACAAACAGTACGAAATAAAATATGTTTCAGACCTGATACTAAAAACTTTAGGGAAAGATGATTCTAAAGTTGTTTATAAGGAGGCTGAACCATTCACAACGAGAATAAAGACACCCGACTCAACAAAGGCAAAAAGAGACCTAAACTTCAAGCTAACAGTTCCAGTAGAAGAGGGCATAAGAAGGACAGTAGAATGGTTTAAGAAAGAGTATGGTGAAAAGCCATGAACTTCGAAGAAGTCCTATCCCATTACACCGGTAAGAGGATACTCATAACCGGAGGAGCAGGATGCATAGGTAGCAACCTAATAAAAGCTCTCCTAAAAGCGGAGCCAGAAAAGATAGTTGTGATAGACGACCTTTCAGCATCATACGAATGGAACATTCCAAAAGACCCTAAAGTCACATTCATAAAAGGAAGCATATTAGACGAGGAAAGGATGAAAAGAGCCTTCAGCTACAAACCACACTACGTCTTTCATCTGGCAGCACACTTCGCAAACCAGAACAGCGTAGACCATCCTGAAACAGACCTTCTCGTTAATGCTTTAGGAACATTAAAGACACTCGAGTATGCGAACCTTGTTAATGTGGAAAGATTTGTCTTCGCATCATCGGGATGCTCAGTATACGGAAGCCAAGCACCACTACCATTAAAAGAAGACTTTGTATCACTACACCTTGACACGCCATACCAGATAAACAAGCTCGTAGGCGAACTATACTGCAACTACTTTCACGACTACTACAAGTTGCCAGTAGCGATAGCGAGGTACTTTAACGTCTACGGTCCAGGAGAAGTTCCGGGAAGATATAGGAACGTGATACCAAACTTCTTCTGGTGGGCCATGCATGGTCAACCGTTGCCGATAACCGGAACAGGAGAAGAGACGAGGGACTTCACGTTTGTAGAAGATATTGTTGATGGAACGTTAAGAATGGGTGTTGTAGAGGAGGCTGTTGGGGAAGCAATCAACTTAGCCTCAGAAAAAGAAACTAGGGTCATAGATTTAGCGAACTGGATAAACGAAATAACTGGGAACAAGGCTGGAATAGTGTTCAAGCAGAGAAGGGACTGGGATAAGGCGATAAGGAGGAGGGCGTCAATAGAGAAGGCAAGAAAGATACTAGGATACGAGCCTAAAACAGATATGAAGACAGGACTAAGAAGGGTCTACGAGTGGATCAAAGAAAACATGGACAAAATAGAGGAAAGCGTTAAGTTTTAAATGCATGTGCTCATACTCTCGCAAATTTTCCCTCCAGACATGGGTGGAAGTGCCACAAGAGCGTATAACGTGGCGAAAGGATTAATATTAAACAACGTGAAGGTTACCGTAGTAGCAGGATTCCCTCATTACCCGACAGGGAATGTTCCAAAGTATCTCAGAAAGAAAGCTTTGTCAATAGGGTATATGGAAGGCTTTAAAGTTATAAGGACATATGTGCCTCCAATTCCAGCGAAGGGCTTAGCAAACAGAATGATCTTGTTTGCATCATTCATCATTTCCTCAATATTCCCAATCTTTTTGGTGAGGAAAGTGGACATTTTGTTCGCTTCAAACCCACAGGTGCTAGCAACATTTCCAGCATTAATATACAAAATTTGCTACAGATGCCCAATAGTTTTGAATGTGGACGACCTATGGCCAGAAGATCCAGTGGACATAGGTGCAATAAGGTCAAGGTTCATGAAAAGATTGGCTGAAATACTGGCGAAAATGGCCTACAAGATGGCAGATATGATAACGCCGATAAGCCCTGGCTACACGAAAGTTATTGCATGCAAATACGGTGTTCCTATGAGCAAAATCCACGTGATCAGAGGTGGGGTAGACATCAGTAAATTTAAGCCAACATCCAGCAGAGATGATGAGAAATTCACAGTTCTTTATAGTGGTGCGTTCTCAGTCGCCTACGACTTCAACCAAGTGCTCAAAGCAGCGAAAATCCTTGAAAAACATGGAGACGTCGAGATGGTCTTGCAGGGCGGAGGTGAACTGCTCAACTGCATAAAACAGAGAGTTGCAGAGATGAAGCTGAAAAACGTAAAAATAATTGATAGAATACTCAGCAGAAGAGAAGTGGCAAAACTGATAGGCGAGGCAGACGTCCTTCTATTACCACTTAAAGACTTCGGAAGACCATACCTAGGAATATCCTCCAAACTATATGAATATCAGGCAGTAGGAAAGCCAATAATATGTTGTGCGGATGGCCAGCCAGCAGAGTACGTGAAAGAAACAAGATCTGGTTTTGTGGTTAAACCTGGAGACTACGAAGCGTTAGCTAGAGCCGTGCTATATTTGAAAAATAACCCTGGTTTTGCTAAAAAGCTCGGAGATTCGGGGAGACGATACATTGAATCAAACTTGTCGATAGAAAGGATAGGAAAGGAAATGATTGCTATCTTCAACAAAGCTCTCAGAAATCATCATGAGTAAGGATTTTCTACCACCTAAAGAGGCTTTAAAGAAAATGCTAGGTCGAAACTTCTTCTTATGGGAGTATTATGGTGAAGGCTTTCTCGGCAGAATCCAGGCTTGGATCTTCAGAAGCCGCATAAAAGTGCTAATTAGCTCATTACGTGATGTAGGCTTAAAACCTAAGATGATTCTGGATGTCGGTTGCGGACCAATGTTCATAAGTTATGCCTTAAGTAGGAACGAAGCAGTTGAGTATATAGGCGTTGACATAATGCGTACTGGTCAATTGAAGAAGTATAGAGATGCTATGAGGAGTTTTGATATTAAAACGATTGAAGTTGTTAGAGCGAGTGCTGAGTCGCTTACATTCCGACGAGGGGTTTTTGATTTTGTTCTCTCTCTTGATGTTCTTGAACACCTTAATAAACCAAGAGAAGCTACTGCGGAAATCTATAGAGTTGTTAAAGATGGTGGTGTAATTGCAGTATCATTGCCGTTGGAGAATCTGTTTCAAAGATTGTCTAGGATAGGTTTTGTACTTATGAAAATTGCTGGGATCATATCTTAAAGAAAACAAAGGTTTCCATCACAAAAACGCCAGAATACCACTATGTAGGAGATGTAAAATCATACGATGATATGGTTAACTTGTTAAAAGAGAATTTCAACCTTATACTCACAAAATATACCCCTGTAGGTATTCATAGATTAATCAACATTAACGCCGTGCATCTTCTTGAGAAGGAAATATGAAAATACTTCAAGTAATACCCTATTTTCATCCTGCATATGCTTTTGGCGGTCCAGTTAAGGTAGCTTACCAGATTTCAAGGGAACTGATTAAAAGAGGCCATAAAGTAGTTGTGTATACAACCGATGCTAAAGACTTTGGCTCGAGGTTAGAAATAGACTCTAATAATACTATTGAGGGGATGAAAGTTCATCGTTTCAGAAACCTTTCCTTAACGCTCGTTAAGAAACTTAAACTCTTCATAACTCCTCAACTTGCTTTATTTGCAAGAGAAGAAGTTAAAAAATTTGACATTATACACCTCCACGAATACAGAACTTTTCAAAATATTGTGATTCATTATTATGCTCGTAAATACGATGTCCCTTACATCCTACAGGCTCATGGCTCTATCCCTAGGATTGGCGCTTGGCAAAAGCTGAAATGGGTTTATGATATTTTGTTTGGTTATAGGTTGCTAAGAGATGCCACTAGGGTTATTGCCCTTACTCTTACGGAAGCTGAACAGTATATGAGTATGGGTGTGCCTAAGGAGAAGATCACCATCATACCTAACGGGATAGACCTTTCAGAGTATGCTGAACTGCCACCCAAAGGCTCCTTCAAGAAAAAGTTTAACATACCAGAAGATAGGAAACTCATACTTTACCTGGGCAGAATTCATAAGACCAAGGGCATAGACTTTCTCGTTAAGGCTTACGCTCATTTAATAAAGGAAACGAATTTCAAGGATGCCGTTTTAGTAATAGCTGGGCCAGACGACGGATATTTAAGCGAAGTAAAGTCTCTGATGCATGATTTAAGCGTTTCAAACTATGTATTGTTTACTGGCTTATTATCTGAGAAGGACAAAATTAAGGCCTACACTGATGCTTCCATTGTTGCATATTTAGGACCTTTTGAGCCCTATGGTCTAGTCTCTCTAGAAGCCGCTGCCTGCGAAACACCAGTGATCGTTGCACAAGTAACGCCTATGGCGGAGATTGTTAATAGAGGAAAATTTGGTTTTTCGGTTAAATATGGCGACGTAATATCCCTAGCGTCTATGTTGCATAGAGTTCTTAGCGATAAAGAATTAACTGAAAATCTGGGAAGAAACGGACGACGGTATGTTTTCAACAATTTTGATTGGAGCAAAATAACTGAAAAATATGAACAAGTATACAAAGAGGTTACTAACGACAAGAGATAATTTAATGGTTCTATGAAGTTTAGTAGAATTCTGCTTATTGGTTCCTCCTTCAAAATGGGGCTAACATTTCATTACACCCGCTTGGCTATAGCACTTAAAAGAATGGGAATAGAAGTAGTGGTTGTTTCAGAAGAAGGAGAACAATATCCTTGTTTACATAGTGAATTAGAGGATCAGAGTATAAAATATTATAGGACTACGCATTTGTCCAAGTCTACTCCAGTAGATCTTATTAAAGGGGCAAAGGATATTGCGAATATTCTTAGGATTCATGGACCATTCAACATTATTCTTGGTGGCGGAGTTAGAGAGGGACCTAAAATTTCAATGGCTAAAAAATATTCTGATAACAAATCTATAAGTCTATCTGTTGTAGGTTCGCTTCCAAGAAAGAGGTATGAGTGCCTCATAGCTAGCGCGGTCTACAAGATGTTTTATGATAAAAACGTGACATTATGCAATTTCACTAGAGAACAAATGATCCGGCTGGGGGTTAAAGATAATAAAATAATTACTGTTCCGCTCTTCGCTCCAGATCTAGAATGGTTTGATAAAGCTAAACAGTCTAAGATCGATTTAGAGGCTTATAGTTTACAAGACATTGAGAAATCTGAACCCGTAATCTTTTACGCAGCAAGCCATTATTCTCACAAGGGTTTTGAATATTATTTGAGGGCCGCATCCGAAGTACTGAGGAACATTAATGCGACATTTATTATAGGAGGTAAAGGACCCATTACACAGTATCTAAGGAGGCTGGCCAAGAGGCTTAAGATAGACAAGCACGTAATTTTCACAGGCTGGATAAGTAATTATCATATGCCCTACATCCTAAGTAATATTGCTGATATTTGTGTGTCCACCTCATTAGTTGAACAGCTTCCATCATATGTGATGGAGTGTATGGCTGCTGGGAAGCCGATAGTAGCTTCTAGTACAGGAGGAGTGCATGAAATCGTCCTGCATGGGGTAAATGGTTACCTCGTTCCTCTACATGACTATAAAGAAACTGCTCGACGAATCATGGAACTGCTTAATGAACCTGAAAAAGCTAGAGAAATGGGACAAACTGGAAGGAAAATGATAGAACAAAAACTCAATATGAAAGCGTCCATTAGCAAACTAATGAAAACTTATGAGAAGCTCTGTGAAACATAAGGTTTATGCAAATGTAAAATAGTCATGAGCAAACTGAAAGTTTGTTTTCTCTCATTGAGTTCTTATCCTCTTCTAACTAGAAGAGAAAACCTCAGGTATGTAGGAGGAGCAGAAGTCGAACAGGCAATCTTGGCCAGAGAATTGATTGCTCATGGTTATGTCGTTAGCTTCGTTACTTATAATCATGGTGGTAGGCCGATAGAATATATAGATGGAATTACAATTATAAAAACCTATGGGAGAGATAAAGCTGATAAAATGAGCGTTTTGCAAAAGTACAAGCTCATATTATCTGCCCTGAAAAAGGCGGATGCTGACATATACTTTCATGAAAGTGGAGCTACAGGAGTACTGCCACTATTCTGTGGCATTAACAGGAAGAAATATGTTCATCGCATCGCTTCTGATGCAATAGTTATTAGCAAACCTCTTTCTGGAAGCTACAGTTTCAGTCAAAAAATTGCTGACGTGCTTGAAATTAGAAGAGCTAATTCTGTTATAGCTCAAAGCAATTTTCAAAAGACAATCTTAAAGGAAAGGTTTAAAGTGGAAAGCGTTGTAATTAAGAATGGCCTAGTTATACCGAAAGATGATTGTAAAAAGCATGATCCTCCTATCGTTCTATGGGTTGGGTCCATCTCAACCCTTAAACAACCCCACTTATTTGTGGAGCTGGCGAAATCTCTTCCGCACGTAAATTTTGAGATGATCGGAGGAAAGGGAGATCCTCAGCTTTATGAGGAAATCGAAGCAGTCAGCAAAAAAATGCCAAATCTTAAGTTTTACGGCTTCATCCCCTTCCACAAAATTGATGAGTACTTTAGGAAAGCTTCAATCTTTGTCAATACTTCAAGAATAGAGGGCTTTCCAAACACTTTTATCCAAGCTTGGGCGCATCGCGTTCCCGTCGTTAGCCTTACAGTTGATCCGGATGGCATTATCCAAAGTGAAAAGTTAGGGTTCCGTTCGGGCACGTTCAAACAGTTAATTTCGGATGTTATCACTTTATTAAATGATGAGAAGCTTAGAAAAACCATAGGAGAAAACGCGAGAAAGTACGTTGAAAGAGAGCATGATATAAAGAAAACGGTTAAAATGTACATTAAGGTTTTTAACCAATTATTGATTTAATATTACTATCATACACAGAGGAACTGTCCTTCAGTCATACTCGAAGCCATGGCCTGCGGAACACCGGTTTTGTCTACACCAGTCGGCGCCATACCAGACATAATCAATGATGATAAAACTGGCTTTTTGCTAAAATCTAACGATCCAAAGCACATAGCAGAAAAAATAATCGAATTATTAAACAAATCCGAACTCCTAGAAAAAGTAAGCACAAACGCATACAAATACGTTAGAAAAAACTTCAGTTATGAGAAAACTTTGGAGTCTTGGCGGAGAATATTTAGTGAGCTGGAGTCGAGTAAGTAGGTGAAAGCATCTTTAGTCGTTCCTGTAACTATGTTGGAGAAGGATGTTTAGATCAATATTATACTCCTATATATCACAGTATGATCATGCATGATTATAGTGTGAGAGTACAAAAATGATAACAGTGATAAAACTGAGTTGATACGATTAAATGGTCTAAAAATGAAGGAAAAACTTTTATCACACAGCTTTATCACTATTATCACTGGTGATAAAGTAGTTTGACCGTGATAAGGGCTGAAGAGCAGTTATGGGAGTACGTAAGGAGAGGTTATAAGCCCTACCTCATGAAAAGCGTAAACAGGTGGTACCTTAGACGCGGAAGTGAAAGGCATATCATAGATAGGCGGCTTGAGCCATTAGCACAGTCAATTAGGGAGAAGATGTTGTAGATGGCATTGCCTCCAGTACCAGTCAGCATCATTCAAGATATGAGACGAGCTGAACTACCTATCCAAAAAATATCTGAGGCTACAGGCTTGCAAAAAAGCGCGATCTATGCTGCGTTTGAAAAGAAATCAGATGGGATTGTTAAGCCAAGACCTTATGCGACGGAAAACGTTGAAGTTAAGGAGGAGGTTAAAGCCGTAAACCCACTAGAAGAAGCATGGGAAAGCATTAACGAGTTCCTTAATCGTGCTGGAAAAGATGCCGATGCGCTTTCAAAGCGACTACTTTCTGATGAGAAATTTGTGGAAAGCGTAAATAAATTGATCTCCTTAGGAACCGCATCGTTTGGCATTTTGCTCGCTTCAAATGTTAAGAATGAAAAGCTTAGCCAAGCCCTGCTTGAAGGGGCTAAGAACGTGCTAGAAAAGAGCTCATTGAGCGCAAAGGCTAAAACTACCGCATGAAGGCTTTTCCCCTGTATACCCATAAGGAGAGCGTAAAATATTCGTATCTCTCAAGAATTATTGGGACGAAAAAATCATCGTAGACGTGAATTTGAAGATCCTCTTCTTTCCTGGCGAAGGCTGGACTAGGATAGGGTTTTTTGCAGAGCACTTCAAGGATAGAGGATGCGATGTGGCTGTAGTTGGAATTTTTTTCCGGAAAGCTTGAGAATGGCTGGTTTTAAGCGCTGGAAAAGATATACCGATATATAATACTGTTCCAATCTTCTGGGTTGAAGGCGCATTTGTCTAGATGTTTAACGTCTTTTCATCATAATATTTTGCCCATAACATTCTTGATGTTGAAGCCTAAGGTTATCATTGTATCTTTGCCTAACGGTGGCCTGCTGTAGGCACATACCTAGCGTCAAGGCTTATTCGTGTAAAGGTGGTGTTTGACGTGAGAGGTGAGTGAGAGGATTATGTTATTGGTAAAGCTTCCCAAAAGGCCTTTCAGATGAGCCTACAGGTTGCTTAAGACCTTAAAGAAGATGAAAAACATCAACTTTTCGACTTTACCTCTAAAGTGAGCATGCTAATAGTTTGCAAACTAATGCGTGTTAATATAGGAGGGATTGAATGAAGAGGCTCAAACTTCTTGCATTTGCTCCTCTTCATGGCATTGATGGAATGAGCGTTAATGAAGGACAGCTTATTAACGCTCTGTCAAAGTATTCTGATTCTATATATGTTTTTAGTTTCGTTAGTATTAGGCAGATAATATTTAGAAAGATACCCAAACTCGTGTTTCCAATGAACAAGAACGTTAAAGTCGTATTGTCGCCTGGTCTTCCTCTACATATAATTTTCTTGCCAATTATAGTATTCTACTATGGTTTAATTAGCCTATTCTGTTTGATTATTCAAAAATTGCTTAATATTAGCATCATATATATTCGTGATAGGTATGTAGGAGTGCCCATGCTAATGTTGAAGTCTCTCATCAGAAAGCCCGTTGTAATCAAATTCGGAGGTTTTACTGCTGATGAATTACCCCCTAACCTCCGTAATTTACCTTTATTTGGAAATATTTTTTTAGCGTTAGAGGTGCTCGTCGACACATACCTGTTGCGGCAAGCGGATATAATTTTAGTACCAAGTTTGATTATGAGAAAGTACGTAGAGAAAAGATTTAACGTTAAAGGCAAAATTCTGCTATGTCCTGCTGGTATATGTCTTGAAAAAATTGGGAAAATTGCACATCAGGAGAATGTAGAAGGAGATAAAGTTAGAATTGGTTTTATTGGTTCTTTGAGTTGGTGGCAGGGTGTAGATATCCTTGCTGAAGCAGTTGCAATAGTAAGGGAGAAGCTTCCAAGTGTTGAACTGTTTATTGTAGGCGACGGTCCAATGCGGGAAAAGGTTGTAGAAGTATGTGAGAAGTACAAAATAAAGTATACTATAACAGGGTTTGTTCCACACGAGGAAGCTTTAAAATACTTGAGGAGCTTTGATGTTCTTGTTCTACCTAGAAGAAGGATTTCTACTACGGAGTTAGTTATACCAATAAAGGTTGTGGAGGCTTGGGCTCTCGGCGTACCTGTCATAGTAACATCCCATAAAGCTTTTCAATCTATGTGTAAGGACGGCGAAGATGTGCTTTTCGTGGAACCTGAGCCCAAAGATGTTGCTGAAAAGATTTTATTGTTAGTCTCAAATCGAGAACTTAAAGAGAAGCTTGCCTGCAACGGGCAAGTGCTTGCTCAAAACTTTGATTACGATGAAATAGCAAAAAGACTGCTTAATTCCATTTATCAGAAAGGGTAGTAATATGAATTCGGAGAAGAAAACTGTCAAAATTCGATACTTTAAGAACCTACTTTCACCTATTAATTTCACCCTGATCCTCTTACTAATATTTCTCCTTCTATCATCCGTCTCTGCAATCCTAAATTCAATATCTTGTTTTCTTGTTTCATTCTTTGCCATAGGTTTTTCGATCACAATTTTAGTTAAAAGAAAGTGTTGCGAAGTTAATTTATTTGAATTAATAATGGATTCTGTCTTCATCTCCCTGCTAGTGTCCGTAAGCATAATTCTAGTATTGGCATTGCTCAGTTTAAATAGTATGAAAACTTTCTCTGTAATCCAATTGGTTGTTTATGCAATATTTTCTATGTTCATTATTTTTAAAGTAAATCCAAGATTTAAAATAAGATATGGGAAAACGGAACTTTTGTTCTTCCTCTTCCTAATTTTGGTCTTCATCGGTGTAAACATAAGTTTCGACAAGTTTTATACTCCTGACGAGTATTTCTACCTTAAAAATTCACTTGACTTTATTAAGTACAATTACATGACGCCAATATCCTATACTCCTTTAAGAAGCTTTGTAGATGTTCTCTACGGGAGATTTCTCTGGCAAGCCACACTTGCATCCTTTATTGAGGCCACATCGATCCAGCTGCCATATTATTTCGTAAATTTACCTTTTTTTGTCCTACTTTTGACAGCCGTATTTAACCTACTAAGACTTTTATTTGATGGAAACCTGGAAAATGTCATTGTTATATGGTTAACTGTTTGTTCAAATCCCCTAATATTCATTTTATCACATTTTATTCTCGTAGATTTCGCTTTAGCCTCATTAAGTTTATTTGCTGTATACTGGTTCACCAGGGCCTTTAAATCGAGTGGTGACGTAAATCTTTACTGCTTAATTAAATGCTTTGTTGCACTTCTCACGATGCTATTATTCAAATTTAACTTACTACTTCTCATAGCAATCTGGATAGCATTCGTGATCTTTGCCTTTAGAAACAAACTTTATCGCCTTTCAAAGTGGCATAAATGCTTATTTTTAATTGTCACAGCACCTGTAATAGCATATGAGTTGTTTTTAGACATTCCTGCACTATTTACGTACTATGTTCTACATAATCTGCAATTGAATGATCTTTTCGCGAGATATGTCTTCTTCTCACCTATCGGGTTATTAGTCAACTTCCTCTTCAGAACCCCCTGGGCGTCTAGGACGTGGTTTGATATACCAAATTATGAAAAGCTATTCATTTTCTTTAACATTCTTTCACCAGAATTAATGACTCCTATCATTTCATCCTTTGCCTTACTTTCATTTTTAGTATTAAGAAAGAAGTGTGAATCAAAGATGCTGGCAGGCGCTTCCCTAATCGCATTGTCTATAGCTTTTATAGGATTCCTTTCTTCTGGTAATTATTATGATATCCAAAGAGATATGTTAGCTGTGATTCTTCTGTTGCAGATTATTGGATTAACTTCATTTTTTATCTCTTTAAATGGTAGAAGACATTTCATGTATGCTTCAATGGTGCTCATGCAGGTCATCACATATTTTGAGTACATCGTCTTAGCAAATAAAAACATCACATCCTACTTATGGGGAACCAAGCTTGAGAATATGTTCGACCGCCTATTACTAATGAACATAGTGCTTTCAATCCTAATTTTCCTTATATGCATAGATTATTCGAGGTTACTTATACGGTTCAAAATTTTAAATTCGAACTTTACGTTACGGACCTTAATACTCATTTTACTATTTTCCCTTTTGCTTACAAACAACATAGACCTTACCTCTTACGGCTTAAGGAACAACACATACTTTCTTGACCACAGGATGGGAGATATTACATCTCAAGCCACTAACCTAGAAGGTAGAATATTAGTGGTGTCTAATGCGTACGCTCTTCCACTCTACACACTTAATACCGACAAAATAATATTTATTTCCCCGCCGTTAAGCGCTGAAGAGTTTTATTCCTTCCTTAAAGCTGGGATTAAATCTAAGGTTATTCTTAGCAATGATGTTATTGCAACCTGGATCTCATACAGGATGGGTAGCAACGAATACCTACAAGCGCTTCCGCCGATTATTACAACTGAAGAGAAAACCTTAAAAACGCCAAAACCTCTTTTCGATGAAAGCAAGGACCTTCTTTTCCATTTATCATGCATAAACTCCTCAAGAATATACACCCCTTTAAATAGTGAATTAAAAATGACTATTTTCGGTTCACCGATCTGGGAAAATGAAAATCAGACGAGGTTGATGCGCTTTGATGGAGTGGATGATTATATTACCGTTTCAGGGGAACCGTTACTCAGCCCTTTGCAAAAGCTTACGGTTGAAGTGTGGTTCAAGACTGAAAAACCTCAAATTGGAAAGTTTCTTGTTATGGGCGGATACAACAATTGGACGTACGATTGGGGTGTATGCCTTTCAACAAATTCTACGCAGATGAGCTTCAATGTAAGAGGACGGAAAATTTATAACCCTATTATAAGTGGTAATTTTAATGATGGTTTTTGGCATCAGTTTATAGGTGTTTTCGACGGAAAAAGCATCACAATATATTTAGATGGTAAACCTGTCAAAAGCATGATGTTGGAAGAACCAGTTACAATTAATCCTTCTGATGGTTTTAAAATCTACATAGGTTCGTGGAGTGGTGGAAGTAAATTTGATGGTTATATAGGGTTTGTGAACGTATATGCAGACGTCTTTGAGCCAAGCGATGTTATTGAACAGTATACAAGGGCTCAAGGTAAAGGCACAGGCATATTAGCAAAAGTTATAAGTGCAACTCGTAACTATGTGGTCTTTGACGTATATGGAAAGGGTATTTACACTTCTCCTACATCAGGTATTACTGTTGAGAACGTTTATATTAGACCAGTGAAGGTGGGAGACAGTTTTAATCATACTGGCTTATCAATAGACATACACTCCAAGAAAAGTTTTAATGGAACTCTTATACTAAACACCTACTATTTTTCTAAATTCCAGAACCTTGAAGTTAAAGAAGGATACAATCATATTGAACTCATATTTCCGAATACTATAGATTCTAAGCCTGTTGGATTGGCTATTGGTCAAAAGACTGAAATCTTAATATTAAGCGATGATGGCGGGTTGCTTGCTAATACCATTATTGCTTCAACAGTGCTGAAGGGGCTAGCATTGCTCTACGTTCTTCTTCCAATAATTCTACTACTCCTGTTGTACACTTACATCTCTCATAAAGAAAGAGAGTAAATTTATTAGCTAACGCCCCAATTTGACCGTTATGGTTTTAGCAACAATCGCTTTACGCTTATACCTAAAGCACTAAAAAAAAGGCTCAATCGTAAGAAACTTAAAATAGAAACTAAAATTTGTTCTCGCTTATCTCTTTTTTAAGAAGATTAGAATTTAATATAGAATATGTTAAAAGAGAAAAGCGAATTTTTCCTTATGTCGTTTTAAAGCTTGAAGATTTAGGAGTGATGCTTAATAAAATAAATACTCTACCTGAAACATGCCTTTATGATCAAGATAAGCACATTTACTACTTAGTTTATACTGATTGTAGTGTTAATCCTTCGCAACTTGGTGTTGCATGCTCTAAAAATTTGCTTGAATGGGAGCATTTGGGACATATATCAATTCTTGATAATGAGAATACCATTCTTGATGCTCCTCACATTATGAAACACCATGGTGAGTACTTTATATTTTTTGCTAGAGTTGACGATAAAATATCTCTGACGAAAAGGATCTACTTAGCCAAATCGGAGGAAATAACCGGTCCCTATAAACAACAAACAAGCAAACCAATTCTTGATATCGGAAAAAATGAAGAATTTGATAGTGGTAGAGTTGATGAACCCTTCGTTATTTATGATGAAGTGCTTTTTCACATGTTTTATATGGGTGCTCCACGAGAAAATATTAATAAGGAACAGGTAGGATATGCCAGAGCCGATAAAATTGATGGGCCATATATAAAAGTGAAATATAATCCTGTTTTAAAGTTCGGATCGTCATATGATGAATTTACAGTAGCTGATCCTCATGTTCTCGAATATAAGAACATTAGTTTTATTTTTTATTCTTGTTCGGGAAAAATAACGGGAAGCAAGGAATATGGTTCTTCACCATGGCTAACTGCAATCGCCTACACGAAGGATTTTAAAACCTACAAGAAACTTGGACTACTGAAAATTAGAACGAAAGATCCTTCTAAACATAGATCATACTTTAGAGGATCCTGTTTAATTAAAAATGGAAATCTTTATTTTGTATACACTGGACAGGATTATAGAAGGCAATTTTATCCTATGCTAGCATATGCTCCCTTATCGGTTCTTGATCATCTATTGCTCAGAATTGAATAATTAACCACAATAGGTTGAAATAAATGGTTGGAATAGTAGGATTTACTAAATTTAGCCATGCTGCTCGTCTAAATTCACCTCTCACAGCTATGATAAAGAGTATCACCACAGATATACATCAGAAAGCTTGTTTTTACTCTAATAAATTTATTGAGGTAGCTTGCGTTTCACTTAGAAGATGCAATCTTTGTTCCGAGTTCCATAGTGAAGATAATACAATAGGTGCAATAGTATACGGTAACGTTTTCAGAAATGTCACTAATCCAGCTGAGCACATTATCCAAATTTATACAAGATATGGCAAGAAGGCTTTATCTGAGCTAAATGGATCCTTTTCTGGAGTAATATTTGAAAACACAGCTACGCCAAAAGTGGTTCTTATTACCGATCGCTTTGGTAGTAGACCACTATATTATGCTTTCAAGGATGGTGAGATAATTTTTTCGTCCCACGCAAGAGGCATTTTAAGCTATCCTTTTCCCAAAAAATTAAACGAAAGAACTTTGGTTAAGTTTTTGCTTTATGGCAAAATAGGAATTCTAGGAGATGATACATGGTTTGAAGGCATTAAGCTTTTACCTCCCGGCTCCATATTAACGTTCTTTTCGGATGGAAAATACATGATTGAAAAATACTGGGATCTTGAGTATGTTTCAAAGCTATCTAAAAAAGATGCTATTGAATCCCTATGTAAAGCATTTAAAGAAGCCGTTAATGAAAGGATAAGTAATGCTAATGGTAATTTAGCCGTAATGTTAAGTGGCGGGCTTGATTCTAGAGCCATTCTGGCTGCACTAAGCACTAAGAATAGAAGAAGGATTACTGCTGTAACTTTTGGAGTTAAAGACTGCGATGATATATCGATAGCTCGGAAGGTTACAGCAAAACTTGGGTTAACGCATATAGTTATAGAATACGATCCAGATGAACTTTCAAAATATGCTGAGAAAGTGGTTTACTTAAGCGAGGGCCAAGATACCGTAAATGTAAGTTTTCTTCCCTACGTTGCAGAGCAAATGAATAAGAGGGGGCTATCATGTTATCTTCAAGGTTTCATGTTCGATTTATTATTAGGTGGAAGCTTTTTGTCAAAAGACTTTTTTAAATTTAAAGATAGTAGTTTCATTACAGCTTTAGAAAAGAAATGTAGGCTCTTTGAGCTTCAAGAAATAAAATTGCTTTTGAACAGAAGACTTTGGCACTTTATACCTTCAATCAGAAAAGAATTTATAGAATTAGCAAAAGAAAGTAAAGGCGACTCCACCGCTAATAAAGCGGACTACTTCTTCATACATACAAGAGTTAGACGTTATACGCTCATGGGCTCGATCATTAATAGAGAATTTTGCGAAGAGCTACTTCCAACAATCGATAATGAAGTTATAGAAGTCATTAGGAAGATTCCGCCCGAATTAAGATTTAACTACCGTCTATACAGGGAGTTCCTTATAAGATTAAATCCGGATTGCGCGAAGATTTCGTATCAAAAGACTTTAGTCCCACCAATATTCCCGCACATATTATGGCGACTTGGTTATTTACTACTTTTATTAAACAGAATCGTCAAAGGTAAACTGGTCAAGCATACATACTTTAACTTCGACGAAATATTACGTACTTCTAATAATTGGAGAAAGCTAATAGAGGAAACTTTACTGTATAACGAATCGCTAGCATATAAACTTAACTACCTTAACAAAGATTTCGTTGAGAAACTTGTTAAAGCTCATTATTCAGGAAAGAACTATGGTGAAAAATTGGCTTTCCTCATCACATTTGAATTATTTCTTAGAGTTTTCTTTTAAAGCGAACAGTTGTTGAAGTGAAAATTTTGAAAGTTCTTTTCTTAACATCTGTCAATCATCCTCAAGTTAAATATGAGGCTGAGTATTTGGGTGAAAAACTTGATCTCACTTACATGGTTATCCCTATTTTAGAGAAAAAGCAACTTCCATACGCTTTTAAATGTCTTTTAAAAAATTTTCCAGAAGTTTGCACATCCTTATTGAAACTAAAGGTTCTGCCTATTCCACAATTACTTCCTTACATTTTGATGTCAAGTACCATTTTGAAGAAAGAAAAGATGCATAGTAAAAAATATGATCTCATATATGCTCACTGGCTTTATCCAGCCGGATTTATAGGCTTAATATTTTCAAAAATTTTAAACTGTAAGATCATCTCAGTTATTTGGGGCTATGATATTCAAGTAATACGCGAAGTCAAAAATTATGGCGTTCAAGGACTAAATAGAATAATCGCTAAGACCGTAATTGAAAAATCCGATTTAATAATAGCAAATCACAAGATTCATAAAATACTCGCTCAACATATTTCAAGTTCAAAAGCTCATGATATAATTCTCTATGTTCCTCCAGCAATCCCCGATATATCTTTAGATGCTCAAGACGAATTTACAACTGAACTTAAAGAAAAGTTGCAGTTTATTCAAGATAAACTGAGGAGAAAGGATATAGTGTTGTTTTCTCCCTCTCTAAAACCCCTATATGGGGTCAGGGAGTTTGTGAGGGCTGCTCAAATAGTTAGCACTTCTTTAAAAGGCTGTATTTTTATTATTGTAGGTGATGGCGAATTAAAGGATGAAGTTATCAAATTCGTTAAGGAGAATGGTTTAGAAGATAGAGTTGTTTTGGTGGGAAAGGTGAGTCATGAGTCTATGAAGGTTCTATATAAGTTGTCGACTTTAGTCTGTGACTTAGCATATACTGGTACAGGGACAACAGCTCTAGAGGCGTTATGTTTTGGAAAACCAGTTATAGGGATAGAGTCCCCTAAAACTGTTATAACACATGAAGTTAATGGCTTCGTAATAAAAAAGGGTGATTATAAAAGTCTTGCAAATTATATAATAGCAATTTTGAAAGATGATGAAATGAGGAGAGAACTTTCTATAAATGCTAGGAAAACTTTCGAGGAGAAATTTATCATTCAAAAAAGGATAAATAGACTTTTGAAAATATTTAATGATGTGATTAAATAATTATGGCTGCTTTAGAGTTGGTCGAAGGAATTTTGAGGTGGAAGAATAGGAAGTGGGTTCCTCCAACTTTTAATGAATATGGTTTGACTAAATGGTTTTGGATGGTGCAGTATTCTCAGAATTTGAAGATCGGTAAGTACGTTGATGTAGGCGCCTTCACATACATGAATGCGCTTTATGGTATAGAATTGGAGGATTTTGTTCAAATAGGGTCGCATTGTTCTATCTACTCTATTTCCACTATAGATGGGCGGAAGGGTAAAGTTGTGATAAGGAAGAACGCAAGGATTGGAAGTCATTGTGTTGTCATGCCAGAAGTGACTATAGGAGAAAACAGCATAATTGGCGCATTTAGTTTTATTGACAAAAATATCCCGGCTAACGTTATAGCATTTGGTGTCCCAACAAAGATATCTAGGCGGTTAACCGATGAAGAAGTGAACAGTATGCTTAAAGCCATCGAAGAAGTGGAGAAAGCTAATAATTAGGTTGAAACATTATGAATTGGAAGATACCCTTATTTAAAATCTACTGGGATGAAGATTGCGTGAGGGAAGTTAATGAAGTTATCAGGAGTGGCATGAATTGGGCCGTAGGCTCTGGAGTCAAGGAATTTGAGAAAGCCATAAGTGGATACATTGGAGTAAAGTATACGGTTTCCTTCAACTCTGGTACTTCAGCACTTCATGCACTTCTCCTAGCTCATAAAATTGGCCCGGGGGATGAAATAATAGTTCCCTCCTTTACGTTTATTGCAACGGCTAATGCAGCCCTTTTTGTGGGAGCTAGGCCTGTCTTTGCTGATATAGAAGAGGAGACATTTGGTTTGGATCCTCAAGATGTTAATGAGAGGATAACTGATAGAACCAAAGCAATTATAACTGTTCATTATGGAGGGTGTCCAAGTAAGGTAAAAGAACTTAGGAAAATTGCCGATGATCATAAAATTCTACTTATAGAGGATGCTGCTGAAGCTTTCGGTGCTAGAATTGGAAGCTTAAAGGTTAGCACATTTGGTGATAGCTCTATACTCAGTTTCTGTCAAAACAAGATTATAACTACGGGAGAGGGCGGAGCTGTTGTAACAAATGATGAGAAAATTTATAGAAGGCTTAAATTAATTAGGTCTCATGGCAGATTAGAAGATCAAGAATACTTTTCCTCAACCCAAGCAGGAGATTATGTAGAGTTGGGATATAATTGGAGATTATCTAATATTTTAGCGGCATTAGGCCTTGCTCAGATGAGAAAGGTTGATGAAATAATAGAGATGAGAAGACAGAAAGCGCAGATATTAACGGAGAAGCTATCAAAAATGGATAACATTGTGCCTCCAAAACCACCAGAAGGATATTTCCACGTTTACCAATTGTATACTATTAGAGTGCCAAGTGAGTTAAGGGATGTACTTATGAAACATCTTGCTGAGAAGGGCATCATGAGTAAAATTTATTTCAATCCCATACATCTAACAATGTTCTACAGAAAAAAATTTGGTTTTAAAGGTGGTGAGTTACCAGTTACGGAGAAAATTTCTAGAGAAGTTCTAAGTTTACCGATATATCCAACAATGACCAATGATGAAATAGATTACATTGTAGAAAGTGTTGGTGAGCTCTTTGGTATCTGAAATGAACGAACTTTTTAGCGGAAAGAAAATCTTGGTTACTGGTGGTACAGGCTCGATAGGGAGCTGTATAGTTAGGGAGTTATTAAAGTTTGGCGTCAGTGAAATATGCGTTTTCAGTAGGGATGAAATAAAGCAGTTTATGATGAGAAAGATAATTGGCGATAAAAGGTTAAATTTTATTGTCGGAGATGTGAGAGAATATGGAAGCTTAGAAAAAGCTTTCGAAACAAGTAACTTTGACATAGTTTATCATGTCGCTGCCATGAAACACGTTGTTATTTGCGAAGAAAATCCAATAGAAGCTGTTAAAACGAACATATTTGGTACACAAAATGTTGTCGATCTTGCCAGAAAATATAAAGTTCCAAAGCTAATCAATATAAGCACGGATAAGGCTGTTAGTCCATGTAATGTTATGGGTGCGACAAAACTTATAGGTGAAAGGATAGTTCTTAATGCTAACTACACGTCTGTTAGATTTGGCAATGTAGCAGGCTCAAGAGGCTCCGTCATTCCAGTACTCATTGAAGAAATGATAAGGAAAAGGCAGGTAAGTATAACAAATCCACATGTCACCAGGTTCATTATGAAAATATCTGACGCAGTAAAACTGGTTCTCAATGCCACACAGCATGCAAAAGGGGGTGAAATATTCGTTCTCAAAATGAAGGCTTTCAAATTATCGGACCTAGTTGACGTGCTAGTTAATTACGTAGCACCTAAAGTTGGTGTTCGCAGCGAGGAGATAAAAGTGAATGTGACAGGACTTGTTCCTGGAGAAAAGCTACATGAAAACATCGTAGATGAATTGGAAGTACCTTACTTACACGATTTAGGTGACTTCTATGTTATTAAGCCTAAAACTCCAGTTGCTAGCACTCAAAGAGAACGTTTAATACTCTCCTCCAACCTTGCTGAGTTCCTATCTAAAGGTGAGTTAACAGAAATCGTGAATGAATACATTAACAGTAGTTTACCTTTCTTGAAAACAATAGGTATAAAAACATAAAATAATTAGCTTATGAGGCATAGAACTTGTTAGAGGAAGATATTATTAAACTAATTCGAAATAGAAGTTTGCGCTTAGCGGTTTGTTTTCTGGTCATGTTGGTTTGTCAACTGTAGCCATTATGAAATAAAAAGAGGTTGTGATGTAAAAATGTTGTTGGTGTTGGTTCTAGGTACTAGACCCCAGATAATCAAGTCCGCTCCCATAATTTACGAGGCTTTAAAGAGTAATTTAGAGCTAAAGATAATTCATACTGGTCAACATTACGACTACGAGCTTTCACAAGTTTTTATTGAAGAGTTCAACCTTCCTGAACCTACAGTAAATTTGAGTGTAGGCTCAGGCTCCCACGCATACCAGACTGGAGAGATAATGCTCAGGCTTGAAAAACATTTGCTAAGGGATAAGCCTTCTCTCGTGCTCGTGCCAGGTGACACTAATTCGGCTTTAGCTGGAGCCCTAACTAGCGTTAAACTCGGCATACCAGTGTCCCATATAGAGGCTGGCGCCAGATGCTATGACATGGGAATGGCTGAAGAGGTAAACCGGAGGCTTATAGACCACTGCTCAAAACTGCTCTTCGCACCAACTCTAAACTGCAAGAAGAACTTGGAGAGGGAATCAGTTTTAGGGGAAATACATCTGACAGGAGACACCATGTACGACGTCTTCCTAAAGTTTAAGGATAAAGCCGACAGATCCGATATCCTTGAAAGGCTGGAGCTTTCCAATAAAGAGTACGGCTTACTAACGCTTCACAGAGCAGAAAATGTCGATGACCCAACAAGGCTGAAAAGCATCCTAGAAGGGGTAGGGAAAGCGGATATGGAAATTATCTTCCCAATTCATCCGAGGACAGCGAACAGATTAAAGGAATATAATATATCTTTAGAGCGCAGCAAAATCAGGATCATCGACCCATTAGGCTACATCGAAATGCTCAAACTGCTCAAGCATGCGAAGCTTGTCCTAACGGATTCTGGAGGATTGCAGAAGGAAGCGTTCTGGTCCCAAACCCCATGCATAACACTCAGAGACTCAACCGAGTGGGTGGAAACAGTCGAGGCTGGCGTAAACCAGATCATAGGCGCAGACTCTGAAAAGATCGCTAAGGCAATAAGGGATGTGGAAGAAAAGTATGAATCTATGAAAGAGAAGTTTATAGTGAACCCTTTTGGAGATGGATATGCTGCTAGAAGAATAGTAAAAGCCATCGAATCATTCACTAACATTAAATAGGATTTTATATGAGAAATAGTAATGTTGCCATTAATCGGAATGGTTATCACCTTCGGCTACGCATGTTCCCACTGCTCAGAACATTCTATCAACGATCATTGATTTTTTGCTATCCTTCCCTTAGTAGAAGTTTTGGCCCAGTCGATATATTTGTGATAGCGGAGGTGGTCCCGAAAGTTCTAATGGACAAAGTGTGATCAAAAGATAGTGGAATAGCATGTCAAATGTTAACTTTTTAATATTAAGGCTTAGGGTTGGGAGGCGTTTTTGTCTTGAATATGGATGAAATGGCTAAGGTTTCCGCTAGAGGCGGCTTCAGCCTCTTCTGGGGCCTAGTAGCTTCAACGATAATATCAGCGGTAGGCGTCATAGTTATTGCCAGACTCCTATCCCCATCTGAATACGGTTTAGTGACGGTCGCATTAACGGCTCCAGGCCTAGTAACCCTGTTCAGGGACTGGGGTGTAAACTCTGCCATGATAAAATATACTGCCCAATATAGGTCAGAAAATAGAATATCTGAAGTCAAGAATATTCTTGCTGCAGGATTATCATTTGAGCTTACTTCAGGACTACTACTTTCCATCACCCTATTCCTTCTCTCAGACTTCATCGCAGCGAAAATCTTTAACCGCCCTGAAACGACGCAATTGATTCAAGCGGCCTCCTTTATCGTCTTAGCCGGAGCCCTCCTCACAATATCCCAATCTCTTTTCACAGGCTACGAGAAAATGG
>Ga0078972_1004553_pt3 | contig 23590 bp, 17 predicted proteins | sample YelNatPaOPGAMG01_FD_67568 | JGI IMG/M metagenome (GOLD analysis project Ga0078972, IMG submission 67568) | Hot spring thermophilic microbial communities from Obsidian Pool, Yellowstone National Park, USA - OP-RAMG-01 (SPADES assembly) (version 2) | ecosystem: Environmental > Aquatic > Thermal...
AGATGGCGCGCAGTGCAGAGAATCTGAGCAAGGACCCCAGGCCCGACGAGGCGGAAGACAACGCGTTCTTTCCTTCCGCGTATTCGCTGAACGAGTACACGTCGCCCAAGACCGACTTCGCCGGTGTAGAGCACCCGGGCGGATACACCGGGGGCAAGTGGAAAGTGCTCATGATCGCGACCGAGGAGCGCTACGTGCTGATGGAGAACGGTACGATGTTTTCCACCGGCAACCATCCCGTCGAGACACTGCTTCCGTTGCACCACTTGAGGGAAACCGGCTTCGACGTCGAGATCGCCACCATCTGCGGCTACCCGGCCAAGCTGGAGCTGTGGGCGATGCCGCGCGAAGACGAGGCGGTGCTGTCCACCTACGAGGCCCTCAAGCCGAAGCTCAAAGAACCCAAGAGGCTTTCGGACGTCGTCGAGCACGAGCTGGGCCCGGATTCGCCCTACCTTGCCGTCTTCATCCCGGGCGGCCACGGCGCGGTGGTGGGACTCCCCGACAGCAGTTCGGTGGGGCGCGCGCTGCACTGGGCCCTGGACAACGACAGGTTCATCATCACGCTGTGTCACGGCCCGGCCGCGTTGCTGGCCACCGCCCTGGACGGGGATGAATCACCGTTCAAGGGTTACTCGGTGTGCGTCTTCCCCGACGCGCTCGATGAGGGACCCAACATCGAAATCGGCTACCTGCCGGGTCATCTGCCCTGGCTCGTCGGTGATCTGCTGGGCAAGCAGGGGTTGACGATCCTCAACGACGACATGACCGGCAAGATCCACCAGGACCGCCGGCTGCTCACCGGCGACAGCCCGCTCGCGTCCGACGCGCTGGGCCGGCTTGCCGCCAACGCCTTGCTCGAGGCCGCCGAGCGTTGACGCCCGTGGTCCCCCCGGCCCCGGGTCGGCGCAGTCGCTCGGCAGTGCGGTAGCCGACATCGGAGAAGACGGCCGGAGGTCCGCGACCAACCGCGCGACATCCGGGAGTTGGCCGAACCACCCGTCGATGAACCTCGCCGAGCGCATGTTCATGTCGCGCGGCAAGGTGGGACCGTTCCGCGTCGATGGCACCGCCCATCGCGGCGATTTTCGGCGTGGTGAACACCCGATCGATCGGTGCCGCAGGAGACGAAATGCGCCACCCCGCGTGGCAGGAGCCGGGCGGCGCCACGGCCGGGCTTGCCCGCTTGCCAGATCCACGTATCGTGTACATTCTTAACTATTGGACATTCTTAACTATTAAGTAACTGGTTATAACTGCGCCTCGGGAGGGTGCGTGTGGACCTGCGAGCACAGCTTGCACAATTGCCTGCCGAGGCGCGGGAGGCGTTGGCGCAGCGGATAAAAGCTCAGCTGCACGACGCCGATCCCGCTGCCCCGGAATACCATGTCGCCATCGCCGGAGGCGGCGTAGCCGCACTCACCCTGGCCTTGGAGCTGCGCGCTACCCGGCCGCAAACGCGGATCCTCATCGTGGGGGCGACCCCGCACCCGGTGCCCGAGATCACCCACACCGTTGGCGAGTCGACGGTCGAGATCTCCGCGCACTACCTGCGGGATCACCTTGGATTGGCGGACCATCTGAACACCGCCCAAATTCGGAAGATGGGCCTGCGCATGTTCTTCTCGCACAACGGGAACACCGATATCGCGCAGCGCTTGGAACTCGGCAGCTCCGCGTTCATACCCCAGGTGACCTACCAGATCGACCGCGGCCGGTTGGAGAACGAGCTTAAACGGCGTTGCCTGTCGGAGGGTGTGGAAATCGTCCCGGGGCGCGTTCGATCCGTGGAGATCGGTTGCGGGGAACGCCCACACGTTCTTACCGTTCAGGACGGCAATATCAGCACCAGCACCACGGCCCGTTGGGTGGTCGACGCATCGGGAAGAAACCGGACGCTTGCCCGGCAATTGGGGCTGCGGCGGGGCAGCGAGCACAACTGCAATGCTGTGTGGCTGCGTGTCGCGGCGGAGGTCGACGTGAACCAGTGGAGCGACGACCCGAGTTGGCGGTCGCGCTTGACCGAGGGCGACCGCGCGCTGTCCACTAATCATTTGATGGGCGAGGGCTACTGGGTTTGGCTCATCCGGCTTGCATCCGGAGCCACCAGTGTCGGCATTGTCGCCGATCCTGCTTTCCACCCGTTGGAGCGCTTCAACACGCTCGCCAAAGCTCAAGCGTGGCTGGGCGAATATGAGCCGCAGTGCGCCGCGGTGCTGGCGCAGCACCAGAACTCGATCAAAGACTTCAGGGTGATGAGACACTACAGTCACGCCGTCGCCAAAGTGTATGACGGGCGCGACCGCTGGTGTCTCACCGGGGATGCGGCAATCTTCCTCGATCCCTTGTATTCCTCGGGACTAGACCTCATCGCAATCGGCAATGGCCTCATCACCGACATGCTCGTCCGTGAGCTCGATGGCGAAGACGTCGTCGCACGGGCCGGCATCAGCGACTCGCTGTTCCGGTCGCTCACCGAAATGTGGCTTGCTGTTTATCGCAATCAGTACGGGCTGATGGGCTCGCCCATCGTCATGTCGGCCAAGGTGATCTGGGACATTGCGTTCTATTGGGGCTTTCTGGGTCTGCTCTACAGTAACGGCCGGTTTGCCCGTGTCGCGGACGACCCCGGGGTGGTACCGCACCTTCAGGGGCTGATCGATCTCAGCAACCGCATGCAGCAATTCTTCCGGGAATGGGCCGCGGTCGAGCCCAGACGTCCGTCGGCGACATTTGTCGATTTGTACTCACCAATGTCCTTCATGAGCACGTTCCACACCGCGATGATCGGGAGGGCCACCGATTACACCGCCCAGTTCCACGCGAACGCCCGGCTGCTTCGTCAGGTAGCAGGCCAGCTGGTAGAGACCGTGGTTGCGGAAAAATGCGAACGTTTTTCCGAGGATGATGTCATGCGGCAGGCGCAGGCATGGCAAAGCGACGCCTTTTTGCGGCAACTGCGCTCCGCCTACCGCCACGAGCAGCTGACCAACCCCATCAGCCCTGATTGGGTTCCCGGCTGCGTGCCTGCCCTCGAATTCAGTTGACCAGAAATACGATCCGCGGCGGTCAGGGTTCATGGGCCAGGCGGCGCCGGCAGAACCGTGCATGCGCGAGCGGCGTGTGCGAGCGCACCGGCGGCGCCCCGGGTTCGGCCACAGCGGTGCTGGAGCAGAGACGCCCGGCTTTACTGCCGGGCCAACCAGGTTGCGCTGCCGTCCTTGAGTGTCGGGACGACGCGGATTGCGGCGGCAGCATGACGGGCTGGTCCGGTCGGCAAAGGCGCACGACCCGTGAGGTCGCCGCGACAAAAATCCTCGCCGGATCACGCTGCGAACGCATTGCGGTGATTTGGCGCGGGCTCGCGACGGGTTGATAGGGGAAAGATGCACATGCTCGCGGGGCAGGCTGCTCGTGAATCCTTGGCGATCGTGGGTATCGGCTGCCACTTCCCTGGTGGTGCCCGCACCCCGGAAAGCTACTGGCAGTTGCTGCGCGGTGGGACTGATGCTACGTGCACAGTCCCCGAGACCCGATGGAACGCCGCCAAATACCACGACCCGAACCCGGCGAAGCTCGGCAAGATGGTTACCCGGCGGGGCGGTTTCCTCAAAGAAATCGATCAATTCGACGCTCAGTTCTTCGGCATTTCCCCGCGGGAGGCGAACCATCTGGATCCACAGCAGCGCCTCCTGCTGCAGACCACCTGGGAGGCACTGGAAGACGGGGGTATTCCCGCGGAAAGTCTGGGCGGCACCGACGTAGGGGTGTTCATCGGCGGCTTCACCCTCGACTACCAGCTCCTGCAGAATCAGGGCCGCACCAGTCGCTACCGCTTCAAAACTCATTCCGCCACGGGGATGATGATGACGATGCTGGCGAACCGGATTTCGTTCGCATTCGACTTCCGTGGACCGAGTATGACGATCGACACGGCGTGCTCGAGTTCACTTGTCGCGGTGCATCTTGCGGCGTTGAGCTTGTGGAACGGCGAATGCGATCTCGCACTCGCCGGTGGGGTCAATATCATGATCGGGCCCAACACGGCCATCGCGGAATCAAAGAGCGGGTTTCTCAGTCCTGACGGACGCTGCAAGGCCTTTGACGATTCCGCCGATGGTTACGCGCGGGGAGAGGGTGCGGCCGTCGTCGTCGTCAAACGGCTCGAGCAGGCGCTACGCGACGGCGACGCAATCTACGCTCAGATCCTCGGCACGGCGGTGTCGCAGGACGGTCGCACCGACAGCATCACCGTTCCCAGCGCTGAAGCGCAAGAAGCAGCAATTACCGCGGCCCTGCGGCGAGCGTGCGTGCACCCGGGTGAGGTCGGATACGTGGAGGCGCACGGCACCGGGACTCCCGTCGGCGACCCTATCGAGGTTCGGGCCCTGGCCAATGCGCTCGCGTCGGACCGGCCCGCGTCGAATCCGCTGCTGATCGGATCGGTCAAATCCAACATCGGCCACCTCGAGGCCGGTGCCGGGGTTGCAGGGCTCATCAAGACCGCGTTGGTGCTCAAGAACGGCTACATTCCGGCCAACCTTCATTTGAAGAACCTGAGCAGCCGAATTCCGTTCGAGGACTTGAATATCGACATTCCGCGGACTGGTCGTCCATTTCCCGAAGGTCGGCGGCGCATAGCGGGGGTGAACTCTTTCGGCTTCGGCGGCACCAACGCCCACGTCGTGCTCGCTGAACCCCCCGCCCCGGACAGCGTTCCCGCCGCGGACGTGTGTCAGCCGCTGCCACACGCCGTCTTGCCCATCTCGGCGCGCGCAGCCGAAGCGCTGCAGGCGAAGGCGTACCAGTTGGCCGAGCACCTGACCGCCCACCCCGATATCTCGCTGGCGGACCTGGGGTACACCTTGAGTCAACGCCGTTCCCACCTTAATTGCCGTCGCGCCGTGGTTGCGGGCAGCATCAGCGAAGCGCGAGAACAATTTCGAGTTCTGTCCGAAGGTGGGCAGAACCCTGCGGGCCGTACCCACACCGGTGCGCCCAAGTTGGCGTTCGTCTGCACCGGCATGGGCCCGCAGTGGTGGAAGATGTGCCGTGGACTGCTTGGTTCCTACCCCGTGTTCACCGAGAGCATCCTGCGGAGCGATCGTGAACTGTCCCGCTACACGGGCTGGTCTTTGGTGGATGAACTTCGAGCCGATCAATCCGATTCGCGCATGGCCGAAACTGAGGTGGCGCAACCCGCCAACTTTGCCATTCAGATAGCACTCGCCGAACAGCTCAGACAGTTCGGGATCAGGCCCGACGCGGTGATCGGGCACAGCGCCGGTGAGGTGGCCGCCCACTACCTCAGCGGTGTCCTCACTTTCGAGCAGGCGATTCAGGTGGTATTTCACCGAAGCAGCCTTCAGCAACGCACGCGCGGGCTGGGCCGCATGCTCGCCATCGGCCTTGGCGCCGAGTCGGTCATGCAGACTCTCGACGACGCGACCCGCGAGGAGATCGGGCGGCGGGTGTCCATTGCCGCGATCAACGGCCCGTCGTCGGTGACGGTAGCCGGCGACAGCGGCGTCCTCGACGCTATCGCCCGGCAACTGGATGAGCGCAAGATCTTCCACCGTTTCCTCCCCGGGAACGTGCCGTATCACACCCACTACATGGACGCGCTCAAAGACGAGTTGTGCGGCGCTCTGGACAAGCTGTCTCCCGAAGCTGCCGCGATCCCGCTGTACTCCACGGTCACCGGGGAAATGTTGGAAGGACACGCGGCCGGTGCTGCCTACTGGTGGCAGAACATACGCGCTACGGTGCTTTTCGAACCCGCGATCCGTCGGATGCTCGATGACGGCTATACCCACTTCATCGAGCTGGGCCCGCATCCTGTTCTGGCGGCGTCACTGGTAGAGACCGCCGCAAGCCAAAACACAGATGTTGTGGTCTTGGCGACCACGCGGCGCAATGAGGACGACAGTCGGACGCTGATGAGTTGCATTGGCGAACTGCACTGCCACGGCCACCGAATCGCGTGGGACGCTCTGTTCCCCCGGCAAGGGGCGCGACTGGTCAAGCTTCCTCCGTATCCGTGGCAATCCAAGCGCTTCTGGAGCGAAACCCAGGAGGCGGCGGAGGATCTGCATTATCTCCCGGTGCATCCGTTGTTGGGACAACCGGTGAGTGGCGTGCACCCGACCTGGGAGGTGGAGTTGAGCGCTGCCGCCGCCCCTTTCCTTGCGGATCATCGGATCGAGGGAAGTGTTGTCGTCCCGGGGTCGGTATTCCTCGAAATGGCCTTGGCTGCCGGTGAAGCGGCCTACGGTTCAACGGACCACAGGGTGGACAACCTGTCGCTGCAACGGGCCCTCATCCTGGACGAAACGTGCGATCCGATACTGCGGACCACGCTCGACCGCAACACGGGCGCAGTGGAATTCGCCGCATTCACCGCGAAATCCGGTAGCGACCTGAAGTGGACGATAACGGCAACAGCGGAGCTCAATACGCTTTCGCGGCCGCCCGGGCGCAGCGATACCCCGGACGGCAACCGGACTGTCACCAGCGTGAGCGGCGACGACTTTTACGCTCGCACCCGAGCAATCGGTTTCGATTACGGCGACGCCTTCCGGTCCGTCAGCAACTTGACCTCCGGGGATGGCTGGGCGACAGCTGAGCTGACCGTACCCGCTCAAATCGCAGACCACATCGACGAGTACCGATTCCATCCGGCACTCATCGACGGCGCCTTCCAAACGTTGTTCGGCGCAGCACTGTTCGCCGAGGAAACCGACGAGGGTCCGTACCTTCCGACGCGGATCCGGCGAAGTGCAATCTTTCGCCCGCCGGAGAAAACGATGACCGCCCACGTGCGCGTCATATCGGCCGGCAGGGACGAAATCGAGAGCGACATCACGATCACCGGCGACGACGGAGAGCCGCTTGCCGCTTTCATCGGCTTCACCGTGCAATCACTTGGCGCCTCAACTCGCATGTCGCCCGAACGAGTGGATAAGGGGCTCTACGAGATACAGTGGGTCGCAACGACCGACGACCCTCATCAGCCTCTGCCGAGCGCGGCGGCACCGGCCAATTCGTCCTGGCTCATCTTCGTCGACGCCGCCGGTACCGGGTCGACGCTCGCCGAGCAACTGCGCCTCGGCGGCCACCGCGTTCAAACAGTTGTGCGTCATCTCGGCGACGAGCTGGACAGCGTCGACGGCGGGTACGCAGTGAATCCGCGGCGCCCGCAGCAACTGCGTCGGCTGCTGGAGACATATCGCGGCGAGGACAACCTGGCCGGCATCATCAACTGCTGGCCGATGGACATGTACGCCCATCCGGATGACCAACCGCTCCGGGGAGGGCCGCCCGGAGCGGTGTACCAAGACGGCGATCCGGCGGGTGCCGATGTTTTCGCAACTAATGAGCAGATCGGGGTCTTCACGATCATGCATCTGCTCCAGGCGATGGCCGACCAGGACGCCGTACGGCCGTGCCTGTACGTGATCACCGCCAATGCGCAACCGGTGCCCGGAACCGAGGCCTTGGCCGTCGAACAGGCGGCCATTTGGGGACTCGGTCGAGTGATCGGCCACCAGGAATTCGCCGGCTGGTGGGGCGGACTCATCGACATCGACGACGTTGACGACCTCACCGAGACTGCCGCGCTCATCTGCCGGCACATTGTCACCGCCGACCCGGAAGATCAGATCGCCATCCGCGGCGGCGTCACCTTCGTCCCGCGTCTTCGCTCGTGCGGCGGCCTGACAAAAGCCTTTCCCACCAAACTCGCGCCCGATGCGACCTACGTCGTGACCGGTGCGGCCGGCGCCCTCGGACGTATCGTGGCCACTTACCTCGCCGAACGCGGGGCACGGCACATCGCACTACTGAGCCGGCGCGAGCTCCCGCCGCGGCACCGGTGGGCGTCGTCGGCTCCGGACGACCCGCACAATTCAATGATCGACACAATCCGAACGATCGAGGGTCTCGGCGCGAGAGTAACCGCCGCCAGTGTCGATGTCGCCGATGCCGACCAGGTGAACATGTGGCTGGATCGGCACGTTCGAGAAGGGGGCCGTCCGGTCCGTGGAATCGTCCATGCCGCAGGATCGGTCAACGACCAACTTCTGATCAACATGACCGAAGCCGACTTCACCGAAGTCATGGCTCCCAAGATCCGCGGCACCCGCGTGCTTCACAACGCCTTCCGCGGGTACGACCTGGATTTCTTTGTCATGTTCGGGTCTGCAGGCTCGGTCCTCGCCGCGCCCGGCCAAGGCAACTATGCCGCCGCCAACGCGTTCCTCGACGCCTTCGCGCACTACCGACAGGCCGAGGGACTGCCGGCTCTTACCATCGGGTGGGGCCCCTGGTCGGTCGGAATGGTCGAAGAACTCAAGCTGGAGAAGAGATACGCCCAGCGCGGAATCGAGCTCATCACACCTGCAGTGGGGATCCGGATCCTCGATCGGCTCATCAACCAGAAAGCCGCCAGCGTCATCGCTATCGGTGCCGATTGGATGCAGGCCCGCCGGGTCGGGTTCGGCGGAAAGCTGCCGCCGATGTTCTCCGAACTGGGGGTCGAAGAAGCGTCTCCGGAACACGTCGGTTCGGATTCGTCAATGCGCGAATTGATCTCGGCCATGCCGGAAGAGGACAGGCTCGACGCGGTCGCAAGCCACGTCCGGCAGATTGTTGCCGCCGTGTTCGAACTCCCCGTCGCCGAGGTCGGGCTCGACGACAGCCTCGACGACATCGGGCTGGACTCAATGATGGCAATGGATTTCAGGCTGCGGATCAACGCGGCGTTCGCGATCGACGTGCCACTGCTCGAACTGCTCAGGGGAGTGAGCGTCACATCACTGGCCGTTCACATTCTCGACGACCTCCACCTGGCCGGCGACGACGCGCCGGAACCCCTCGGACAGCGCTCGGAGCGCACGTCAGCCGGCGGCGACGTCGACACACTCCTCGAGCAACTATCGGAGGCCGAGCTACGGGAAATGCTGGCCGAACTCGAGCGGCAACCTTCCGGGCCGGACACAGGGGGTGCCCAGTGGCCTCTTCAAGGGCAGTGACGCACGCGCATCACGCGTCCGCGGTCCACGTTCGGGGCCTGTCGAAGTCCTACGGAACGTTGCACGCGGTGCGGGATTTGGACCTCGATGTCGAGCACGGCGAAATCTTCGCGATCCTGGGGCCCAACGGCGCGGGGAAGTCGACCATCATAGAAATTCTGGAGGGGCACCGTAAACGCGATGCCGGCGAGGTAACTGTGCTGGGCGAAGATCCCGGCGCCGCGGGCAGGGGTTGGCGCGCCAAAATCGGCATCGTGCTGCAAGAAGCCAGCGACTTCGGGACGCTCAACGTCTCGGAAACGGTGCACATGTTCGCGCAGTGCTACGGAAAGACCCGGGCTCCCGAGGAGGTGCTCGAACTCGTCGGGCTCGGCTCGGTTCGCGATTCGAGGGTCAGGGCGCTGTCGGGTGGGCAGCGCCGTCGGCTCGATGTCGCGCTCGGAGTCATCAACATGCCCGAACTGGTCTTCATGGACGAACCCACGACCGGATTCGACCCGGAAGCCAGGCGACGATTCTGGGATCTCATCAGGCTGCTGGCCGCCGACGGCACGACCGTTTTGCTGACCACGCACTACCTCGAAGAGGCCGCCACGCTGGCGGACCGCGTCGCGGTCATCGCCGCCGGCAGCCTGGTGGCGCTCGACTCGCCGGCGAAGCTGACCGGATACGTGAGTTCGGCTGCGACGGTCCGGTGGAGGGAGGGAGACGAAGTGCACGTGGAGCGCACGGATTACCCGACGGAGTTGATCAGGCGGCGCTCGGCGAACGGGAAAGAGCTTGGCCAGCTGACGGTCTCGCGGCCAACGCTCGAAGACGCATATTTGCGGTTGATCGGCCAGGCAGATGAGTGTTGACCACGTCGAGCGCGCCGCGACGGCGCGACATCGCGCGAACGGGTCGGATTCTTCGTTGCCGTCGCCGCTGCGCATCGGCATGTCGCGCGTCATCCCCGAGCTGAAGATGTTCTACCGCCGGCCCGAGCAGGTGGTCCTGACGTTCTCCTTGCCGGCCGTCATCTGCATTTTGTTGGGTTCGATTTTTTCCGCCAAACTACCCAATACCGATACCAGCACTGGCGCCGTGATCGCGGCGAGCATGCTTGCGTACGGAATTCTTTCCACGTCATTCATCAACCTCGGCATCAGCATCGCCGCCGACCGCGACACCGGCGCCTTGAGGCGACTTCGCGGGACGCCCACCACCGCATCGTCGTACTTCCTCGGGAAAATCTTGCTGGTTGCCGTCGCCAGCTTCGCCGAAGCCATCGTTCTTCTGACGGTGGGAGTGGCGGTCTTCAAACTTCGTCTGCCTACCGACATCTTCGGGTGGTGCACGCTGGCGTGGGTCTTCGTCCTCGGCATCGTCAGTTGCTCACTTCTGGGCGTGTTGGTCAGCAACCTTGCCGGCAACGCCGTTTCCGGTGCGGTCATGACCAACGGCCCGGCGGTGGCGTTGCAGTTCGTGTCGGGCACCTATGTCCCGCTCATGGCGCTGCCGACGTGGATGTTGACGCTTGGTTCGGTCTTCCCCGTCAAATGGATGGCCCAGGGTTTCCGTTCCGTGCTGTTGCCACCGGACATGGTCGCTTTCGAACCGGCCGGCAGCTGGGAGCGCTGGCACATATTCTTTGTGCTGACGGCGTGGAGCATTGCCGGCTTAATGGCTTGCCTCGCCGTCTTCCGGTGGTCGGACAAGAACTAGTTCGAAGCTGGCCATACATCGTCGTGCGTCTGTATGGTGCTAACCATTCCTCCGACACGACGGGAGACATGCGGTGGCACAACGGTTGGCGGGAAAGGTCGCGCTCGTCAGTGGCGGCGCCCGGGGGATGGGCGCCTCGCACGTGCGGATGCTCGTCGGCGAGGGCGCCAAGGCGGTGTTCGGCGACATCCTCGACGACGAGGGCAAGGCGGTCGCCGCCGACGTCGGTGACGCGGCCCGCTACGTGCACCTGGACGTGACCAGTCCCGAGCAGTGGGCCGCGGCGGTCGCCACCGCGCTGGCCGAGTTCGGCGGTGTCGACGTGCTGGTGAACAACGCCGGCATCATCAACATCGGCACGCTCGAGGACTACGAACTCTCCGAGTGGCAGCGGATTCTCGACATCAATCTGACCGGCGTGTTCCTCGGCATCCGCGCCGTCGTCAAACCCATGAAGGAAGCGGGACGCGGCTCGATCATCAACATCTCCTCCATCGAGGGGATGGCCGGTACCATCGCCTGCCACGGTTACACCGCAACCAAATTCGCCGTGCGCGGGCTGACCAAATCGGCCGCGCTCGAATTGGGTCCGAGCGGCATCCGGGTCAACTCGATCCATCCCGGGCTCATCAAGACGCCGATGACCGAATGGGTTCCCGAGGACCTCTTCCAGACCGCGCTGGGCCGCGCCGCCGACCCCAGCGAGGTTTCCCACCTGGTGGTCTACCTGGCCAGCGACGAGTCGAGCTATTCGACCGGCTCGGAGTTCGTCGTGGACGGCGGTACCACGGCGGGGTTGGGGCACAAGGACTTCTCCGCGGCCGATATCGGCGAGCAACCGGAGTGGGTCACCTAAACCCGCCGCCTCCCATCGAGACTGCGCCCCGTGCTGCGCCCAGCGCTGCAAGCACGTGCTGGGCGCAGTTTCGGTGCCGTCAGCGCAGAGTCGACGCCGTCAGCGCAGAGTCAGTCGACACCAATTCGGGCTGCTCGGCCGGCATCGGCATCGGCATCGGGGTGGGCCAGGGGGAGGGCTTGGGCCGCTGTCGGACCCGCTGCGGCCACCAGAACCACTTGCCCAGCAGCGCGGCGATCGCCGGGGTCATCAGCGACCTGACGATCAGTGTGTCGAAGAGCAGGCCCAGGCCGATGGTGGTGCCGACCTGGCCGATCACCGTCAGCTCGCTGACCGCCATCGTCATCATCGTGAAGGCGAAGACCAGCCCCGCCGACGTGACGACCGAGCCGGTGCCGCCCATCGACCGGATGATTCCGGTGTTCAGCCCGGCGTAGATCTCCTCCTTGAACCGCGCCACCAGCAGCAGGTTGTAGTCGGCGCCGACGGCGAGCAGGATGATGACCGACATCGCGAGCACCATCCAGTGCAGTTCGATGCCGATGAGGTGCTGCCAGATCAGCACCGAGAGCCCGAAGGACGCGCCCAGCGAGAGCAGGACGGTGCCCACGATGACCGCCGAGGCCACGACGCCGCGCGTGATGATCAGCATGATGATGAAAATCAGGCACAGCGAGGCGATCCCGGCGATCAACAGGTCGTAGGTGTTGCCGTCGCTGAGGTCTTTGTACATTGCCGCGGTCCCGCCGAGATAGATCCTCGAGCCCTCCAGCGGCGTGCCTTTGAGTGCTTCGTAGGCGGCCTTCTTGATCGCGTCGATGTGCGCGATGCCTTCGGCCGACATCGGATCGCCGTCGTGGCTGATGATGAAGCGCACGGCGTGGCCGTTGGGGGAGATGAAGTTCTTCATGCCCTTCTTGAACTCGGCATTGTTGAACGTCTCCGGGGGCAGGTAGAACGAGTCGTCGTTCTTGGACGCGTCGAAGGCCTTGCCCATGGCGCTGGCGTTCTTCTGCGCCTCTTTCTGCTGATCCTGCAACCCTTTCTGGGTCGAATACATGGTCAGCATCGTCGTTTTCATGGCCTTCATGTTCTCGATCATCCCGGGCATCAGCGCCACCATCTGGGGCATCAGCGCATCGAGGCGGTCCATGACCGGCAGCAGGCTCTGGATGTCGTCGGTCATCGTGTCGATGCCGTCGAGGGCGTCGAACACCGACCGCAGCGAATAGCACACGGGGATGTCGTAGCAGTGCTTCTCCCAGTAGAAGTAGCTGCGGATGGGCCGGAAGAAGTCCTCGAAATCGGCCATGTTGTCCCGTAATTGGGCAATGTCCATGGTCATGTCGTGCATCTTTTTGACCATGATGTGCATGTTGTCGGCCATCTGCGCGGTGATGCTCTGCATCTTGGTCATGTCGTTGATGGTCGTCTGCATCATGTCGGCCTGATGCAGCATGTCGGCCATCTGGTCTTCCTGGTACTTCTGGTTCATCTGCTGGGTGACACCCTGCATGCTGATCTGGAAGGGGATCGAGGTGTGCTCGATCGGCGTGCCCTCCGGCCGGGTGATGGCTTGTACGCGGCCGATTCCCGGCAACCGGAAGATCGCCTTGGCGATCTTGTCGATGACCAGGAAGTCGGCCGAGTTGCGCAGATCGTGGTCGCTTTCGATCATCAGCACTTCGGGATTCATCCGCGCCTTCGAAAAGTGCCGGTCCGCGGCCGCGTAACCCTCGTTCGCGGGCAGGTCCGCGGGCAGGTAGTTGCGGTCGTTGTAGTTGGTGCGGTAACCCGGCAGGGTCAGCAGGCCCACCAGTGCGACCATGATCGTCATCACCAGAATCGGTCCGGGCCACCGCACGACGAGGGCTCCGACCTTGCGCCACCCGCGGATCCGTTGCGCCCGCTTGGGTTCGAGTGTCTTACCAAAGCGCGATGCCACCGAGATGGCCGCGGGACCAAGCGTCAGTGCCGCCGCGACGACCACCACCATGCCGATCGCCAACGGAATGCCCAGCGTCTGGAAGTACGGCAGGTTGGTGAAGTGCAGGCAGAACGTGGCGCCGGCGATGGTCAGGCCCGAACCGAGCACGACGTGTGCGGTGCCCTTGTACATGGTGTAGTACGCGTCTTCCCGGGATTCGCCGACCGAGCGGGCCTCCTGATATCGGCCGATCAAAAAGATCGCGTAGTCGGTGGCGGCCGCGATCGCCAACGTGACCAACAAGTTCGTGGCGAACGTGGAGAGCCCGATGATCTTGTAGTAGCCCAGGAAGGCGACCATTCCGCGCGCAGCCGAAAGCTCGAACACCACCATGACCAACGTGAGCAACACCGTGACGATCGAGCGGTAGACCAGCAGCAGCATCGCGATGATCACCGTGAAGGTCGCCGCCGTGATGAGCTGCAGGCTGCGATCGCCGGCCTCGTGCTGGTCCGCCATCAGTGCCGCGGGCCCGGTGACGTACGCCTTGACCCCCGGGGGAGTGGGAAGGCTCTTGACGATTTTCTGGACGGACTCGACGGACTCGTTGGCCAGGGCTTCGCCCTGGTTCCCGGCCAGGTAGACCTGAACGTAGGCGGCCTTGCCGTCGTTGCTCTGCGCGCCCGCCCCGGTCAGCGGATCGCTCCACATATCCTGGACGTGCTCAACGTGTTTGGTGTCGGCGTCAAGCTTCTTGACGACCTGGTCGTAATAGGCGTGGGCCGCGTCACCGAGGGGCTTCTGGCCCTCCAGCACGATCATCACCGAGCTGTTGGACTTGTACTCGTCAAACACCGCGCCCATGCGCTTCGTCGCGACGACCGACTGCGCATCGTCGGGAGCCATCGACACCGAGCGCATCTTGCCCACCTCGTCGAGCTGGGGGACGGCCACGTTGAGGACCGCGATGACCGCGATCCAGCCGAGGATGACGGGTACCGCGAACTTCCGGATGAGACGCGGGATCGCGGGCCGCTCCTGCTGCGTCGCGATGGGGGCGGTGTCGTCGAGGTGTCTGCTCATGCCGACTTCACCAAGCAGAACGTCAGGGCGTGCACGCCGGTGGTCATGTTCTCGTCCTTGACTTCGTCATCGATGGTGATGCGGCAACCCAGCTGGTCACCGTCGCTCTGTGCCGAGATGTTGGGAAAGACGGAGGGGGCGGTCGTGCTGAGTACCAGCGTCCACGGCAACGGTGCGCCGTCGACCCGCTGCGGGTCGGCCGACAGATCGAGGTAGTTGACGTTGGCGTGACGGGCTGAGCCGAAGACCTCGTATTTGACGACCTTCGGCTTGAACGGCTTCGATTCGTCCAGCCGGGGGCTGGTCAGCACGCCGGTGTCCTGGGCGCTGAAGAACGTCTTGACCCGCGCCACGGTGAAGCCCCCGACCACGACGACCGCCGTGATCAACAGCGGCAGCCACGCGTTGCGCACAACCTTCGATATCTGCACCCGGGTGCTTTCCTTCCTCGTCGCGCAGCAGTGGTGTGGGCGTCGTCGGGGCAGCCCGCGGGCGAGAACGGGGGGCGCGCTGACCGATTGCGCTACAAGGGGATTCGTAGGCGACTGTCAGACGCTGCGATGGCTCCGTACCCCCGGACCGTTTCGCGGCACCGCGCTCAAAGCATAATACATACGGTGCATATTTTGCAGACTATGCAACTTCCCTGGCGGTGTTTTGCGTCACTTCGTGAGGATGCTGTTGACGAGCGCGGCGGCGCGTTCGACATAGGGCATCGGCGTGTCGTCGGCATCCTCGGGCTTACCGCCGGACCAGCGCTCGATTCCCGAACGCACGGCCGTCAACGCCAGGGCGGAGATCATCGCGGGCACCTCGTCGTCGGGCCGCATCCCCTGGCGGCGCGCGACGATATCGGTCAGGTGGGTTTGGAACCGCTCCAGATCGGCAAGGAAAGCGGCCAGGACCGCTGGGGTGGTCTTGGCGAGTTGCAACATGCACACGGCCTGGTCGCGCTTGGGCGGGGTGTCGCGGAGGTGGTGGGCCGCCAGCGTGATCAGCTCCGCCAGCACCACCGAGTAGGGGGCTGGGCCGGCCGCGACGAACTCGGCAACGAGCTCAGGGGGTATGTCGGAGGGGCCGTAGGCGATCGCGGACTCTTTGTTGGGGAAATAGTTGAAGAAAGTGCGGGGTGAGATGCCGGCCTCGAGGCAGATCTCGTCGATGGTCACCCTGTCGAAGCTGCGTTCGCCGGCCAGACGCACGGCGGCGTCCCGAATGTCCATGCTGGTCTGGCGGCGGCGGCGCTCGCGGAGACCGATCTGATTGGCCATAGCACCCTATAGTTGCACAAACTGCAAACTATGCAGTCACAACGTGACAGATCGCATGTTCGGCCCTCCAGGGTCAGCGACGCGGCGCCGCCAGTGCAGCGCGCAGGTGGTGGGTGCCCACCTTGGCCACGTTGGCCTGGCGCCACATCCCGATCTTGATCTTGCGGTCCTCGGGCTGGGCCTGGTACCAGGGGTGGCGGCCCAATGGGTCGCTCGCCGGCAGGATCCACCGGGGATCATTGTCGATGACCGCGAACTCCGGCGCGTCCCAGTCGATGTCGGTGTAGGGGTTGAAGTTCCGGCGCACCGAGCCCTCGGACAACGTGGCGATGGCGCTCACGTACTCGGCGTCGTCGCGCACCTCCATGTTGCGGTGCCAACGCCGGAGCAGAAGCCTCCTGGCCATTCACAGCCCCCGATAAAGTTCCGATCAGCACGTACATTGCTAGAAAATCGTCACGGCCGGGTCGGCGACCGTGTCGCTTAAGGCGAGTCCCGAGAGAGGATTTCCGGTGTGTGCAATGCGATTTTCCCGTTTCTCACGCGACCGGATCGGAATCTGTCAACCTGAATGAGGCACCGTTGCGCGGTATTTACTGAGCGTCCTCCTCTGGTTGGTCGGGTCGGTTGATCCACGAGATTTCCGGGATCTTCGGCGGTTCGGGCGGTTTGCGGACGAACCGTTCCGGGTGTGCGGCGTAGGCGGCGTCGAGTACGCCGGCCCGCTTGTCGCGGACTGCCTCTGCGAGGCCGTAGTGGACGTCAGCGGCGGTATGCAGGCCCAGCCCGCTGTGGCGATGTTCATCGTTATACCAAGCGAAGAAGACCTGGCAGTGTCTTCGTGCGTCTTCGATCGAGCCGAACCGGCCGGGGAAGTCGGGCCGGTATTTCAACGTCTTGAACTGGGCCTCGCTGAACGGATTGTCGTTGGAGACGTGCGGTCGCGAATGTGACTGGGTGACACCGAGATCGGCGAGCAAGAACGCGACCGGCTTGCTGGTCATGGAACTGCCGCGGTCAGCGTGGATGGTCAACTGGTCACGGTCGATGCCGTGCTTGGCGCAGGTCTGGCGGATCAGCACCTCGGCCAGCGCCGCCGATTCCCGGCTGGCGACCATCCAGCCAACGACGTAGCGCGAGAAGATGTCCAAGATCACATACAGGTAGTAGTAGGTCCACTTCGCTGGGCCACGCAATTTCGTGATATCCCACGACCACACCGCATTTGGCTCGTTCGCGACCAGTTCGGGTTTCACCTTCGCCGGGTGCGTGGCCTGGGCGCGGCGCTCACGCACCTCACCGGCTTGGCGCAGCAGCCGGTAGAAGGTCGACTGCGAGCCCAGGTAGACACCTTCATCGAGCAGAGTGGCCCACACCTCAGCCGGCGCGACGTCGGCGAACCGGTCGCTGTGCAGCGTATCGAGGACCACCTGCTGCTCGGCAGTGCTCAGCGCCCGCGGCTGACGGCGTTGGCGGTGCGGGATGGGCTCTGGGCGTGGCGGTGGCGGGCTTTGCCGGTGGCGCCGGTAGTAGCTGGCCTGCGCGACACCCACCGCTTCGCAGGCAGCCCGCACACCCAGCTGCGGTGCCAACTCCATGACGGCCTGATCAGTCATGGTGTCGACCTCGACTCGGTATCCGCGCTCCCGGAGAGCATCTCCAAGAGCGCGTGCAGTTTTGCCTGGACGTCCACCACGGCGCGGGTCTTGGCCAACTCCTGCTCCAGTCGCTGCTTTTCAGCTTGCAGGCGAGCGATCTGCTCGGCGGCCGGATCACGGCGCTTGCGCCCGCGTGGGGCGGCCAGTCCCGCCAACGCGCCGGCGTCGCGCGCTTTGCGCCACTCCACGATGTGGCTGGAATACAGCCCCTCACGGCGCAGCACCGCGCCTTTCTCGCCGTCGGGTGCCGCGTCATAGGCAGCCAACACCTCCAGCTTGTACTTGGCGGTGAACGTCCGCCGCCGGGCGCGTTCAGGCACCTCGGGATCGGGACGTTGCGTTGCATCGTCAGCCACCCGACCAGGATCTTCGATCCCGGTCGCTCGGGCCAACGTCGTCACTTTGTTCGTCATTTCGGGGGGAGTCTCTCCATCCCCGCCCTCGGGTCACTAATTGTCAGGGGGCGGGCGCCTCAACTCATGTTGACAGAGAGGGGATCGCATCCGTTAGGTCGACACTTCAGAAGAGCCGCTTTCTGGACTCGCATGCGGTGAATATACCGCACTCACCGCCATGCATCGTGGCGGCCTTCGCGGCCGTGCCGACAACGAGTCCCAAATCACGGTCGGGCCGACGGGTGTTTCGCTAAGCAGATTCTTCGGCGCCGCCGCGCGACTTCTGCGACGGGCGCTCGACGAAGACCCACGCACCGGTTGTGGTCGCGGACATGGCTTCCTGCAGTGCATGACATCGAAGAACTCGGCGCCTGGATCAACCTGACGGTGTAGTGGACTCCGGGTTCGGCGGCAACGAGTTGGACGTGTGCTGTCACGGTTTGCGTTTGCTTCCCTGCCGATTACGGCCCGGGCGGCGCCATGGCCCAAAGTGCTTGCGCCGGAGGGGCTTGCCGCCGCTACGCGCCGGCGGCCCACAGCGCCGCAGCCGCGAAGGCCTCGGCGCTCGCGATCAACAGGACGGTGAATTTGCGATGGGGCACTCCATGATTGTGTGGCGCAATGCCGGCCCCGTCGGGCGCATGTGGTCAGGCCCGCTCACTGCCGCGACAGTGAGGCTCACTGCCGCGGCAGCGACTCAGGCGACGCAACCGCCCCGCGGCTCCGCGTTGACTACCTCAGTGTCGTTCTTTGGCCCGCGCGCCGGCGTCGCCGTTGGGCCGATCCGAGAAGACCGGGTGTTCGACCGGCTTCCCGGAGGTCTCGTCCGAGACGACGTGTTCGGGCGCTTCGGGGTGGGAGAACAGGTTCGAGTTGTCCATGTGTGTCCTTACGAAAGAGGAGGTCGGCCGGTTCGCGTCGGCGTCCGGACGACGGTCGAATCGCACGCTGATCTCTTTTCTTGAGGCGACGATTCGCGATGACCGCTCGCGAGCGGTTCGTCTTCAACGGTACAGGCAGCGGGCGGGCGCCGCGCGCAGGTCTCGGGCTCGCGGGGCGTACCGGGCCGGCATGCGCTATGCTGGTGTCAACGTTGGCCGTCCTACGGCGGCCGGCACGTCGTGAAACGCTTCTTGATCCTTCCGGCGTCCGCCCCGATCGAGTGGCTGGCGCACTGAATCCGGCGCAGTTCGTATCGCGGCGATCGATTTTGCCCACCGGCAATCTCGCCACTTTGTGCTGACCGAACGCGCGCATTTCGCCGCCAACTCGGCACCACCGATGCTGAAAGACATCCAGTGACCACAGGCACGACATTTGCCGATCTCGGCGTGCGCGAACCACTCATCGAAGTGCTCGCCGCCCGCGGGATCAGCCATCCGTTTCCCATCCAGGTCGAAACACTTCCCGACACACTGAGCGGCCGAGACGTCCTCGGCCGCGGCAAGACGGGCAGCGGCAAGACGCTCGCCTTCTCGATTCCTCTGGTCAGCAGGCTGGCCGGACACCGGCGCCGCCCGTCGCACCCGGCGGGTCTGATTCTGGCCCCGACCCGGGAACTGGCCACCCAGATCACCGCGGCTCTGGAGCCGCTGGCCGCTGCCAACGGGCTGCGCGTGACGACGATCTTCGGCGGCGTGTCGCAAAGCAGGCAGGTGGCGGCGCTGAAGTCCGGCGTCGACGTCGTCGTGGCCTGCCCGGGCCGCCTCGAAGACTTGATGAAGCAACGTCTGATCAGCCTCGACTCGGTCGAGGTCACGGTGATCGACGAAGCCGATCACATGGCCGACCTCGGCTTTCTGCCCGGCGTCACCCGCATCCTGGCGGCCACCCCGATGGGCGGCCAGCGGTTGCTGTTCTCCGCGACCCTCGACAATGGCGTCGACAAGCTCGTCAATCGGTTCCTGCGCGACGCGGTGCTGCACTCCGTCGACGGCGCCGATTCGCCGGTGCCCGAGATGACCCACCACGTGTTCCACGTCTCCGACGTGCACGCCAAGACGAAGCTGGTCCACCGGCTCGCTTCCGGCTCCGGTCGCCGCATCCTGTTCATGCGCACCAAGCATCAGGCGCGCAAGCTCGCCAAACAGCTCACCGAATCCGGTGTCCCGGCTGTGGACTTGCACGGCAACCTGTCTCAGCCCGCACGCGACCGGAATCTTGCCGCCTTCACCGCCGGTGACGCCCGCGTGTTGGTGGCCACCGACATCGCCGCGCGCGGCGTCCATGTCGACGGAATCGAGCTGGTCGTGCACATCGATCCGCCCGCCGAGCACAAGGCTTACCTGCACCGGTCCGGGCGCACCGCGCGGGCGGGCAACGCCGGTGACGTCGTGACCGTCGTCCTGCCCGAGCAGCGTAAGGACACGCACGCGTTGATGCGCCGCGCGGGCATCCGCGTCACACCGCAGGAGGTCACCGTCGACTCGGCTGCCGTGCACGCGGTAGCCGGTGAGATGGCGCCGCATCGTGCCCCCGCGCCGAAGACGGCGGTCCCTGCGCATTCCTCGCAGCAGCGTCCGCCGCAGCCTCCCCGCTCCGGTTCCGTCGGCCGCCGGCGTAGTCGCCGCCCGGCCCGCTCCCAGGGTTCGTCGCCGCAGCGTGACAACAATCGTCAATAAAGGGCACGGCTCGTGCTACGTTGATCGCGCGGATATTTTAGGTATGTCCGCATTTGAAATGAGAGAAGAAAGTAAATGGCACAGGGGACTGTGAAATGGTTCAACGGTGAGAAGGGCTTCGGCTTCATCACCCCGGACGACGGCGCTAAGGACCTGTTCGTCCACTACTCGGAGATCCAGGGCAACGGCTACCGTTCGCTCGAGGAAAACCAGCGTGTTCAGTTCGAGGTTGCGCAAGGCGCCAAAGGGCCTCAGGCAGTAGGAGTGACTGCTGTCTAAGTAACTCCAAACGTGACAGTGGGCTGGTGCGGTTGCTCCGCGCCAGCCCACTGGCCTTTCTGCATCGGCTCTGTGTCGGTTTAGCCGCCGACCGATGCTGCGGGTTTGGTGGCGCGGATGATTGCGCCGTGCATTCCGTCGGCAACTTCGTGGGTGAAGGCCACGGAGGCATCGACGAATCCGGCGGCGGCCAGGCCGTCGAGGTATTCCTTTTTGGACAGGGCTCCGGCAATGCAGCCGACATGGGAGCCGCGCTCGGCTCGTTCGGCCGCGGTGAGGTGATCCTCGGCGACGACGTCGGAGATCCCGATCCGCCCTCCGGGAACCAGAACCCGAAACATTTCGGCGAGCACCGCCGGTTTGTCGGCCGACAGATTGATCACGCAGTTGGAGATCACCACGTCGACCGCTGCGTCATGCAGTGGGATGTCCTCGATGGTGCCCTTGAGGAACTCGACGTTGGTGACACCCGCTTTGGCCTTGTTCGCCTCGGCCAGGGCGAGCATCTCGTCGGTCATGTCGACGCCGTAGGCGAACCCCTCGGGTCCGACTCGGCGTGCCGAGAGCAGCACATCGATGCCGCCGCCGGAGCCCAGGTCGAGCACGCGTTCACCGGGATGCAGGTCGGCGACCGCGGTCGGGTTGCCGCACCCCAAGCTCGCCGCGACGGCGTCGGCGGGCAGCTCGGAATGCTCGTCGGCGCCGTAGAGACCCGCTCCGAAAATGGTGCCGACGTCGGCCGCATCGCTCGACCCGCAACAGCTCGCCGCGGTGAGCACCTCGCTGTTGGTGGCGCCGCCGCTGATCGCGTTGGCGGCGGCTCCGTAGCTGGCGCGAACCTGATCGCGCAACTCGCCGTCCCTGGTCTCGGTCATTTCGATAATCCTCTCATCGACAGATGTCTATGGGATCAAGACTGCACTATCCATCGACGGCTGTCAATGTGTGTCATACTGGGTTTATGCCTACGACGATCGCTTCCTCAGCGCAATCCGATGGATCGCTACTGGTGGCCGATCTCCAGACGTGTTGTCGTCCCATCGCCGATGCGGTGCTGGATGCGGAGGCCGCCGAGCGGCTGGCCGGGGTTCTCAAGGCGCTCGGCGAGCCAACTCGGCTGCGACTGGTGTCGCTGATCGCGGGCCACGAGGCGGCCGAAGCATGCGTCTGTGACTTGACCGGGCCGGTCGGGCTGTCCCAACCGACCGTGTCACACCACCTCAAGGTCCTGGTCGAGGCCGGTCTGCTCGAGCGCACCCAGCGCGGCAAATGGGCCTACTACCGGCTAGTGCCGGCCGCCCTGGATGCCCTAGCCGGCGTGTTCGCCCGCACCGGTCGATCACGGCCATCTCCTTGAGCGCCTCCGACAGCCGCGCGTTTTCCACTCGGTGGCCGCACCGGTTCGTAGTCGGCCTGCCGTGCCCGACCTGGTGGCCAACGACACCGTCATCGCCGTCGTGCAAATCGTCGCAGCCCACCTCAGTGACCGCCTGACCACGTTCACCGTGACCAACGGAGACACCGTTGACCGAATTCCTTCCACACTTGCAGCAACATTGGGCAGAGGTGGGTGAATGAGAAGATGCCGCATTAACTCTGAATTAAGTTGTGCTACAGCTTAATTCGCTGGCCGGCTAGTCCAGAATCAGTTGCAATCACCGCGAATCAGGTCTCCTCGGGAGCTGCCACTGCGCTACGCATAATTCGCCACGTGACAAATCAGACGTTTGTGGGCCCGCGACCGGGGGACGCCCATCGGATAGTTTGCTCAGGCCGTGGCATAATTGTGGCATGAACCGCATACGCCTGAGCACTACTGTCGACGCCGGGCTACTGAGCAGTGCACGCGACGTGCGGGCAGGAATTACTGACGCAGCTCTCATCGATGAGGCCCTCAGGGCCTTACTTGCTCGCCATCGATCAGCCGAGGTGGATGCGAGCTATGCCGCCTACGACGAGCACCCGATTGATGAGCCCGACGAGTGGGGCGATATAGCGTCGTGGCGGCGGGCGGCCGGAGACTTGTGAGCGCACTTCCGGCGCGCGGAGAGGTGTGGTGGTGTGAGATGGCCGAGATCGGCCGGCGTCCAGTCGTTGTTCTCTCGCGCGATGCTGCGATCCCTCGGCTTCGACGCGCACTCGTCGCGCCCTGTACCACGACAATCCGGGGGCTGGCCAGCGAGGTTGTTCTTGAACCCGGTCCCGACCCGATCCCGCACCGTTCCGCGGTGAATTTGGACTCAGTCGAAAGTGTCTCGGTCGCGGTGTTGGTCGATCGGCTTGGCCGCCTCGCCGACGCCCGGATGCGCGCCATCTGCGCGGCACTCGAGGTTGCGGTCGACTGCTCTGGATGACACATCGGCAAACTAGTGAGAATCCGACCCGGGTTCTGGCGAGCGCTTTCGAAGGCCCCCACTCAACGAGCGAGACGGCTCGGCGGCCAAGCGAATCATGGCCGAAAGCACTACGCAGAGGCCCGAATACGCCGGAATCAAATATGCAGCTTTACCGGTGTTCGGTGTTGGTGTCAGTGCGTCGGTAGGCTGGGCAAACGAGGGCGTCTTGCCGCGATAGTAACGTCACGGTGACGAATTGACCGCGCTGGGGCCCTCTGACTTTGGGCGGCGCTCTCAGCTGATTCTTGGCGCGAGGATGTATCGGTCGGACCGGATGCTGTTGTAACCCAACAGCTTTTCGTCACGAGGGTGGCGGTAGACGGCCCCGCGATGGTCGACGCGCACAATGAACACACCGTCCTGTTCGA
>Ga0078972_1007713_pt1 | contig 23568 bp, 25 predicted proteins | sample YelNatPaOPGAMG01_FD_67568 | JGI IMG/M metagenome (GOLD analysis project Ga0078972, IMG submission 67568) | Hot spring thermophilic microbial communities from Obsidian Pool, Yellowstone National Park, USA - OP-RAMG-01 (SPADES assembly) (version 2) | ecosystem: Environmental > Aquatic > Thermal...
CCCTCGTATATGCTGGTGGATTGTCGGAGAACTCGATCATTCCAAGCGATTCAATGTTTAGCATAGCGAATATTCTTGCCCTAGACCCTTCTATAACATACTTTTTGAATGGTGTGAAGTTGAGGTGGCCTGTTGAGCCGGCGTCCACGACAGTAGTAACACCCCTTTTAAGACATGCATCTTCAGGGTCAACACTTAATGGAATCACATTATAGCTTACATGTGTGTGAAGGTCTATAAGGCCAGGTACAACGATCATATCTTTTGCATCAATTATCCTTCTTACATTTGTTGATGAGATGCTTGGTTCAACAGCTTCAATTCTACCATCTGATACTGCAACATCCCTTTTCCCATATAGTCCCTGAAATGGGTCGACAACTAAGCCGTCCTTGATCAATAGATCGTACATTATATGTCAAAATGGTTAAGGATCCAATAAAATTAAAGATATCGGCAAAATATGATCAAGCTAAGGCATATAATGTTGTTGTTTGCTTGTTCTTTTATTACGTGGATGTTATAGGGATGAAGGAATGTTTAGGGATGGGGCTTGGAAGGAGAGAGATTTAGTTTTTGTCTTGAATACTCTGGTGGAAGAGGTTTTGCCTCATTCCATAGGTGGTTGAAGCATTGGTTCATGAATGTGGATATGTTTATGTCGTTTATGTAGATCGTAGTCTCCCCTTCTGTTCTTATATTTGTTGAATCATCATAGATGGTGGACAGGTAGGTTTCAGTTTCATCAACTATCAGTAGGCGTATGCTAGTATCTAGTGGTAAGAATCTTACTCCACCATATTCACTGTATTTTTTGATTTCGTTTAAGTTTTGGGCGTTTATGCCTGTAAGCCATCTGATCTTCACACCTCTTTTAGCGCATTCTCCAGCTAGTTCGTCGAAGCCGACGACTGCGCCTCTTATTATTGCGGGAGGTGTGTTAATGTTATTGATTTGATATTTGGCTTGTCTATAGCTTTCTTTAGCCGCTTTTATGAACTGTTTTCTTCCCTGGATTATTCTAAATTTTGGTATTAGAATGTTCGATGGAACTGTTTTTGCTAGGGACATCAATTTTTCCAGTAGGAAGGCTTGGTTTTCCTTTGCCCTTTCTAGTCGGGCTGAATTTTCTTCTAGAAGTAGGTTGAGTGCTTTTTTTGGCGATGTCGCAGTGTAGGTTATGGGCCGCTTTAGTGTTGCTTCAACAAGGCCCATTTGGATTAATTGTTTTAGTATGTTGTAGACTTGCATTCTATAGAGTCCTGCTTTATAAGATATTTCTGAAAGTTTTAGTGGCCCGCTAGCAAGGAGTAGTAGGTAAACTTTTATCTGGCGTTCACTTAATCCATAGTCCTCCAATAGCATTTTTATATCTGGAAATGAGTGATTGATGCTTATAACCATATACACTTTATTGTATGCTTTTGCTTTTATTTAAAGATTTTTTATTTTTAAAATTTATATTTCTCAGAACTTTCTAAAATCTAAAAATTTTTTTATCCTTTAACCGCCCCTTTAAAGAGGCCGCTGATGAGGTATCTTTTGAACATGTAGTATACTATTACAGGCGGTAGGGCATATATTATTGACGTTGCCATAAAAATGTTCCACGGTGAGTCATCAGCTGAGAGGAAGGAGCTCATTCCTATAGGTAGTGGGAAGTTTTCTTCGGAGCTCATGATAAGTAGTGGGTAAAGGTAGTTATTCCATGAAAACATGAAAGAGTATACGGAGATTGCTATTATCATTGGAACAGATATTGGAAGAAGAATTTTTGTAAAGAATGTAAGCGTTGAAGCGCCATCTATCTGAGAGGCTTCTCTTAACTCTCGAGGTATTTCATTAAAATATTGTGTAGCCATCCACGAATTAAACGGTATTGTTAGTATTGAAAGGGCCAGAGTTAAGCCTACGTCAGTATTTAACAAATTATATTTGAGCATGAGAATAAACATTGGTATGGAAAGTAAGGATGAGGGGAATATGTATGCGAATATGGATGTTGTACTGAGCGCGTCTTTAACCCTTCGACTTAATGAACTTTTGTTGCTGATAGAGTAGCCGAACAGTGAGCTAACTATGACTGAAGTTAATGCTACTAGGAACGCTATTCTTAAGCTGTTCCATAGCCACATCCAGAATAGGTGCAGCCTCCAGTAGCTTTGAGTTATCGCTTGAAGATAGGGTTCAATCGTAGGTTTAGGGGGTAAATAGTTTGTCTTCCAAACTTCCTCATAGGATTCAAGTGATGTCACTATCATATTGTATAAGGGGAAAAGTGTCCATAAAAGTAGGAGTAGGGCTACGAACGAAACCATAAAGTCCTGTTTCTTCAACTTTCTCGCCTCAAAAGAAACAGTATCATCACCACTAGTGCTGCAATAAGCGGGAAGATGGAGAAGTAGATAGCTATACCTTTATCTAGGTTACCGTAAAAAAAGACTTCCCTTATGCCTAAAGTGGTTATTGTGTGTGTCGTTTGGTTAGGGCCGCCTAACGTTACAAGCCATATCGCTTCAAACTCACCCATACTCCATATAGATGAAAGGAGTAGGCATATGAGGAACGTTCCTTTGATCAGTGGGAAAGTCACATTCCTGAACATTTGTAGCGATGAAGCACCATCTATTCTAGCAGCTTCATATAATTCTTCCGGTATAACCTGTCTGGCAGCAAAGAGCATAAGAGTCCAAAGTGGGGTCCACTTCCAAACATGGAAGATGATTATAGAAAGCATAGCCGTCGGATATGTTAGAAGCCAGGGCACCTTAGGTAACCCTAAATCTGATAACATCTTGTTAATGATACCGAAATCGTAGTCTAATGACCATCTAAACGATAATGCTGCGGACATCGCAGGGATAGCCCAAGGAAGAGGGTACATGATGCCCAATATCTTAACAAGCTTATTTTTTCTAAAGCCACTTAAAATTCCTGAAATAAATAAAGCTAACACAAGTTTAATGGGGACAGCTATGCCTGTAAAAAGCAGGAGATTTTTTAGAGATTGAATGTATAGATCACTTCTAAAGAGGGAAAGAAGGTCATGTAAACTTATCATGCTTGCAGACAATATTATAGGATATATCATTAATGAACAGAAAAAAAATATGAAGGGAAGGAAGGAGATTTCCTCGAATTTCATATTCATGACTTTATATTACCAGCTTCTTATTTCGTCTTGATACGGCTTAACTGCCTGTAGCCACTTGCCCATAACTTCGTTAACTGCCTCATCTACGCTGTAGCCCTTTTCTATCACAAGATGGGGGGCCTGCATTGGGTATGCGTCAAGATACGACCAGGGGTGGGAGAACCAATGCTGTGGATTAGGCATGTTAGGCCCATTCTCATACATTTCATAAACGGTGGGCAGATGTGGGTCTTTTTTACCTGTGTCAGTCTTACCATCCTTCCAGAAGGTGTCGCTTTCTAAGACCACTCTTGATATTGGATAAAATCTTCCTCCAGTCGTCTTCAAGAATGCGTTAATTATATCCGGTTGCAGGAACCATTTGATGAACTTTTTAGCGAGCTCCTTATTCTTTCCAGCCGAAAACACCATCCAAGAATGTACCTCCCATGTCTGTATGCCACGGTCGCCGGTTAAGCTGGGGAATCTAGGTAACGTGGCTGTCTTATCAAAATACACAGTTTTATCTTGACCATACCAGTATAGTGGTATACTCATTGTACCATTATGCACGCTCATCACACTTTTAGAATTGAATGCCTTATTATTGTCTGGTGAACCCCATTCCATTATTCCCTTTGGCATATATCCAGAATTGTATGTGTCAACAAACCATTTGACAACCTTTTTTAATGCATCCCTATTACCTGAAGCGTCAAGGTTTATCAATCCCTTATTATCGAATTCCAGTTTCCACCCATGCCAGAACATTATGTGAACCATTTGCTGGAAACCGTCTCCCGGGTTAACACCTATTCCACCCATAGAAGGCCAGCCAATGCCATAAACTTTATCCTTCATAGAAGGATCCTTTTGCCATAGCTTGTCTTGAGCCTCTCTCCAAAAGTTAGAGAAATCGTCAAATTTTGTAGGTATTTCTTGCGGGCTCGACGGCATCCCGGCCGTTTCCAGTAGGTCCTTCCAGTAGTGGAAGGGTATGTTGTCGGTAGCATAAGGTACACCAGCCAGTATCTGCTTCTTCTTCACACCGTCAGCCCACTTCCAAGCATTGATAGCCCAGTCTGGGACCTCAAGTTTCTTTAAATCGTCAACGAATTCACTTAAGTCTTCAAGCCATCCTTTCCAAGCATAATCTTGCATCCAGCTTAAGGTTGTGCAGAAAACGATATCAGGTGGGTTACCTGCCATCGCTCCAGCAGCAGTCTTCTTTAGAAGATCCTCTTGAGAAAGTGATGTGAGTTCTATGCTTATACCGGTCTCTCTCCTAAACATTGTAGCAAGCCACTTCTTAGCCTCCTCTTCTTCAGCATACCATCCCTTTTCAACGTACATTGTGATGGTGCCTGCTGGGGTGACGGTGGGAGTGGTTGTTATAACAGTGGTTGTCGGCACCGTTGTCGTAACCACTGATGTGGTAGGCACTGTGGTTGTAACTATTGAGGTAGTTGGAACAGTGGTTGACACGGTAGTCGTCTGAGTTACTACAGGAGGGTTCATGGCAACATATGCTGCAGCCCCTATAGCGACTAATGCTACAGCACCAAGGCCAATGTAAAGAAAGCTTCTCCTATCAACCTTCTTAGGTTCTTGGCTCATGCCTTTAAAAAAGTAAAAATAAGATATTTAAGAATTTGTTTGTAATATTTTTACAAACAAGTTGTGTCGAATGAAAATTATGGCGCATTTTAATAGAAACAATATTTTATTTAAGCTTTCACAGCACCTCTGAAAAGCCCAGCTATAAAGTATTTTTTGAAACTATAGTATAGTATTATAGCTGGTATGGCATATATTAGTCCTACTGCCATGAATATGTTCCATGGTGCATCATCTGTGGAAAGGAAGAAGCCCATGCTTACTGGAAGGGTCAAATTTTTTTCTGAAAAAAGCATAACAAGGGGATAGAGATAATTGTTCCAAGAGTACATGAAGGAGTACACCATTATTGCAATTATCGCAGGTACTGAAATTGGTAAGATAATCCTTGTTAAAATAGTGGTTTCGATGCACTATCTACGGCCGCGGCTTCTTCAATTTCCTTTGGAATGTTATCAAAGTATTCTGCCATCATCCAAGAGTTATATGGTGAAACGAGTGTTGTTAATGCCAGTATTACAGATATATCTGTGTCAAGTAAGCCGTACAGTCCCATAAGCCTAAAAAGTGGAAGAGAGAAATGATGCTGGGAAAATGTATGCTGCAAGAGTCAATAATCGCAGTTCATTTTTAAAGCGGAACGTCACCTTCTTGCTTATAACGTAACCCGTACAGATTCCTATAAAAAGAGATAGTAGCATTACACCAAATGCCACCCTAACACTATTCCATAGCCAAGTCCAAAAGAGCTCGACTCGAAAATAAGATTGCGTAAACACTGCATAATATGCTTCTAGGGTAGGATGAGGTGGAAAATATGTTTGTGTCCAGACGTCCCCAAACGTCTTAAATGATGTGACAATCATGTTATATATTGGCAAAAAAGTCCAGAACATCATAATAAAGGATAAAACATATACAGCTAAAAGCTCAACCTTCTTCAACTTCATTTCTTCTCCCTCGAAATCTGGATAAGTAAAAAGACTAGAATGAGTACAAGTGGCATAAGGGACATGTAGACTGCCAAACCCTTAACCAGGTTCGCATCTAGAAAAGTGAATTTGAAACCGAGTGTGCTGATGAGATGAGTTGATTGGTTAGGACCACCCATTGTCACAAGCCACACTGCCTCAAATTCGCCCATCCTCCATATAGAGGATAGGAGGAGGCATATTAGAAAGAGTTTTAGCAGTAACGGAAGGGTTATTTAGCCTTTGCTTATTCTGTTATTGGGGCTCTACAGGTACTTTGTCAACTATTATTCTTGAGTACACCTTTCCATACATGCCTTTAGTCCCAGAAAATATTGATACAGGTTAACGTAATACTAGACCCCTAGTTTTTGTTTTAGAAATTTGTTAATAGGATAAAAATCACTGATTTCTTCGAAGTTATTTGAAAATTTGCATTTTGAAAGTTTTTCTTTTAAAACAGAGTCTTTAATAACAAAAACGTGATTCGCTCTAAGAGCGGGATAATAATCACTTAAACCATCACCTACATAAATGACATAATAATTTTTTTGTTTATATTTGGCAACTAAGGCCTCCTTAAAATTTGAATATGCATACAAAAGTTTTCGTGGAAGCTTAACTTGAATACCATTTGTAGTAAAATATGCTTTAGGACATACAATTTTTATAAAATTCAAGTCAAAACCATTTAATTCGATGAGATATTTGATATAAAAATCTAATCCCCCGCTCACTATAACTACTTCTATTTTTTTACTACTACAGTTTTTTAGAAGTTCATCAAATCCATTCCTTATTTTGCTGTGATTCTTTACAAATGATAAAATTTTATCTTTTGTAACACCTCTTATCAACGAATATTGTTTCCTTATGCATTCTTCGAAACTGATCTTTCCTTGCACCCACAGTGATTCATAATTTTTCCAATCATCATTTACAGCAAAATGTTCTAAAACAAGATCTGTTACGTTGTTTTCTGCCAATGTTCCATCAAAATCAGAAATAATTGCGTATTTTTCTTTAAAGACAATTCTTTTTAGAGAATTAGTTTTGTGGAGACTGTTTGATCCTCTATTCATTGCTCATCATGTTAGAAGGGACTATAATAGAGGTTATAAGTCTTGTATCGGCTTTTAGGCAATAAATTGACTGAATAAAGTCTATTTTTCAAATGCATTAGATAATATTAAGTTAAATTTTTGTTAAGGATGCCAAAAGGGTTTGCTAAAATCGGCTCTAAAAATCCTGTGAAAAAGATAGATAGTATCCAAAGTTTATTTTTATGCTAATACTTTCTTAGGGAGCATTATCGTTTTCTAATTAATCTAATATTACAAAGCTCCTCCAAAACCAATGCCTTTATGCACAGCCTTGAGAGTGCTGCGAGCTACATAGATTTAGCATATAGCATACGTCATAACCTACCTTATAAAATACTGCAATGGACTCATTATCAGCAAAATTTTTAAATTTATCCGGCAGCCCCTTAGCTGATGATAGGCATTATCATAGTTAGTCATGGTTATGCTGCTAAAGAGTTATTACATAGTGCAGAAATGATTATTGGAAGACAAGATAAAGTAAGAGTTGTCTCATTAACTGAAGGCATGTCACCTGAGGCTCTTATTGAATTAACTGTTGATGCTATTAAAGAATTATCAGATAATAACGGTATTCTTATATTGACCGACTTGTATGGTGGGAGTACTACTAATTTTATAGCAAGTGCCTTGTTAAAAAGAGGAAATGTAGAAATAGTGTCCGGTGTGAACTTACCAATGCTCCTTTCGGTATTGTCAGAGCGAAGCGAACTTTCACTTAAAGAACTATCGCAAAAAGCTGTCGTAGATGGGAAAGAAGGAATTATAAATGTTAAAGAATTTCTTAAAAATAATTTATAATACTTGAATAATTTTTCTATAGGATTCTAAATTTTAGGTTAATTCACCCAAGATTGTGCAAAATTAAATTTTGTCGAAAAATACTGGATGCAGAGCCCACCTAAAATGACTACTAGAAATATTCACAAATAGTATTAGATTGAATGCAGTCTAATTTGACAGTATCTTAATCAACCAAAATCTGAAGAGCAAACATAAGTAAAACAGCCATAAACAAAAGGTAAAACTTATCCTCGCATCATCGCCTCATGGAGCAAAAATTAAATATGGGTGAATTCTTCCTCTGAGAATAACACTTTTTAATATCATATTTTGAATCCTTTTCCGAGGAAAATGAATGGAGTTTACTCGTTCGAGGAGGCTGCTAGACTTGGCTTGTCAAAGTTTGAGCTTGGCGGTAAAGGTTATGGGCTTGTAGAAATGTGTAAGCTTGGGCTTCCAGTCCCCTCCGGATTCATAATATCAACTGAGTGTTGTAGGCAATATTTTAGAGATGGGAAAAAGCTTCATGGAGAACTAAAGAGTAAAGTTGTTGAAAAAATTAGATGGCTTGAAGAGAAAACTGGTAAAGGGTTTGGAGACCCCAGAAAACCTTTACTTGTTTCTGTTAGGTCGGGTGCGCCAATTTCGATGCCGGGAATGATGGACACCATTCTAAATTTGGGTGTAAACGATATTGTAGTAGAGGGGTTGGCTAAAGCAACGTCAAACGCGAAATTTGCATATGAAGTGTACAGCAGGTTCATTTACAGCTTTGGCAAGCTAGTGATGAAGATTCCAGGAGAAAAATTCGGCAGTGAGTTTAGTAGGGTTAAAGTTGAACTAAATAGTGAGGGCATAGGTGAAGATTCTCCTAAATTTTGGGAGAGGATCGTCGAAAGCTATAAGAAGCTTATGTCGAAAGAAGCTCGCATCGAATTTCCTCAAGACCCGTATGAGCAATTGTTCAAGGCGATTGCTGTGGTCTTTGATTCCTGGTGGAATCCGAGAGCCGCCACCTATAGGAAGGTATACAAAATTGGCGACGATTTGGGTACAGCCGTCATCGTCATGGAAATGGTCTATGGAAACTATAATGAGAAATCTGCAACAGGAGTTGTCTTCACACGAAACCCGTCAAACGGTGTAAAGGAGCTTTACGGCGAATATCTGGTCAACGCGCAGGGCGAAGAACTGGTTTCGGGCGTTAGAACGCCAAAACCAATAAACAAGCTTAAGTCTGAAATGCCAAAAATATATAAAGAGCTGGAGGAGGTTGCAAACAAACTTGAAAAACACTTTAAAGACATGCAAGATATAGAGTTTACGGTAGAAGACGGTAAACTTTACGTGCTGCAGACCAGGACTGGAAAAAGGACTGCGACAGCTTCAGTGAAAATAGCGGTTGACATGGTGGATGAGGGGTTAATTAGTAAGGAGGAAGCCATTGCAAGGATCGATCCCTCAGAATTAAAGCAGCTGTTCTATAAAAGGGTTGACCCAAATTGGAGCGTGAAGCCTTTAGCTAGGGGACTTCCAGCCTCACCGGGAGTTGCGGCCGGCAAAGTTGTCTTCAAAGTAGAAGACGCCATCAAGTTAAGGGAATTGAATGAACCTACCATCCTTGTAAGGCAGGAGACGACCCCAGAAGACATCGCAGGAACCATTGCTTCAGAGGGACTCCTAACAACCAAAGGTGGACTAACAAGTCATGCTGCAGTAGTCACAAGAGGGCTTGGAAAACCATGTGTAGTCGGATGTGAGTCTATAAAAATCGACTTAGAAAATGAACTATTCATCGCCAATGGCGTGCAAGTTAAGAAGGGTGAACTAATAACAATAGATGGACTCACAGGCAACGTGTATTTGGGGGAAGCCCCAGTTGTCGAACCAAAGCCAAACGGTGAACTCGAAAAACTAATACTTTTCTCGGATGAAATTAAGAAAATGGAGGCTATAGCACTCGTTAACGACGCCAAGACAATGGAAAAAGCTGCCTTAATGAAGGCGGACGGCTTCATGCTCATGAACATCGAAAGCGTAATCGCTAAACACATGGACTCCATACTAGACGCACTATCTTTGAAAACAAAGGAAGAAGAGGCCCTCGAGAAAATTGAGAACGAACTAGAAGAATTTTTCCAAGAAATCTTTCGCCTAGCAAACGAGAAAACAATTTGCATCAAGTTACTCAGTCAGCCATTAAAAGACATGCTTCCCTCCGGGGATCCAAAAACAAGTCAAATAGTAAGAGAACATCCAGAAGCAAACTTTAGAGGCGTTAGACTGATGCTAACCCATCCAGAATTTTATGAAATTCAGCTCAAGGCAATCTTCAACGCCGCTCTAAAATCAAAAGACGTAAACAAAAAATTGGAAATAGGTGTAGCCGTACCGTTCGTAAGCGACGACAACGAAGCCTTCTATGCATGCAGTCTAATCGAACAAAACATAAAAAGCATCCTTTTAAGCAAAGATTGTGAGAAAAAAGTATCCCATAAAGTTGGAGCGATGATTCAAACGCCAAGAGGCATCCTACTTTCTGACGAAATCGCTAAACACGTGGACTTCCTGCTGATAGACTTTGATGAACTAACTACCTCAACATTCTCTCTAAACAGAGACGAAATCAGAGGGGGAATATTTCAAAAATACTTAAACAAAAAAATCTTAGCCTACAACCCCTATGAAACAATAGACTTGAAAGGCATAGGAAAGCTTATTGAAGAAATCAAAAAAGCGAAAGAATCAAAACAAATCAGAATAGGAGCATACTACAGTTATCCAGAATCACAAGAACTCATAGAATATCTCTATAGCAAAGGTTTTGATTACCTTATCACAAACATAGATTCCCTGCCAATAATTAAACTTCTCGCTGCTAAAGCTTATATAAAGCATGTAGATAGGACATAAATTTAGAAAACTGTCAATTAATATTTTGCTGTAAAAGCATAAATTTTTATGATAAAAAGTTTTTATTCCAAAAATTTGATAGCCCCCCAATGATCATATACTATTCCATAGAGGAAGCGGATAACTATATAGAACTTCCTGATGACGAATTCGACAGTATAATAGTTGGCCTGGAAAGGTTTGTGAAAAAACTTTTGGAAGAAGTCATAAAGTTTAAGGGTAAGAGGGTATGCAGGATCGCGTTCGACGGATACCTTGGCGTAGACTGGGACAAAATCATCTCAAGAACACTTGAAAGATCGAGTGAGTATAAAATTCGGCTGAAAACGTTCAACTTCCTTGAAAGCTACAATGTTAAACTGTTAGATGAGGTTGTAGAAAGGTCGCTTTCCGTCGACAAAACCTTTGGATACATCTATAAAGGGAGGATAACGGAATTGCTTGACAGAGATAGAGTTCTGGAGCTGAGGGCTGAACTTTTAAAAGGCTCAGGGGAATTTGATGGAGTGGTGTGTTTTGGCCCGGGTTCAGCTAACTCCATGCTAAGAAGAGAATATGATATCATATTCTACTTCGACGTTACAAGGGAAGCGTTATTCAATGGTTCTGAGAGAAAGCCCGTATATTACATTGGGGCTGGGGGTAAAGGTTGCAGTGCACCATCTTATGAGAAGATTCTATTATGTTGACGGCCCAGTGTTAGACGCTCACAAGAAGCGTGTACTAAATTATGTTGACTGGTATGTGGAATGCAATAGTGTAGAAAATTTGAAAGCTGTTCCAAAAGAAACGTATTCGCATATTCTTTCGAAGGTGGCTGAGCAACCCTTTAGGATAAAACCATTATACTATCCTGTACCATGGGGAGGAAACTGGATGAAGGAAGTGAAGAATCTGCCCAAGGAAATGCCGAATTCTGGACAAGGATGTATAGTGGCGTCAGAGAACAGTATAAGAATAGTTGTTAACGGGAAGATATTGATAGAGATGCCGTTCCAGAACCTGCTTTGGGCCTACCCTGAGAAGGTTTTAGGAGAAAGGGTTAAGGAAATGTTTCAAGGAGAGTTTCCTTTCACGTACTGGTACGATGACCAGATAGGAGGAGGCGATATGGCCATACAAGTCCACGGAAGCGGAAGGTACTTGAGGGAAAAGTTCAATGAGAGGATAAGGCAGGATGAAAGCTACTACATAGTTTATACGGCGGAGGGGCTAAAACGTACCTTGGGCTCAGGGAGAACGCTGACGTAAAAGAATTCTATGAGAAGGCTGCAAGAGCGGAAAGGGAGCATATACCATTCGACCACAACATTTACGTTTTCAGCATTCCAACAAAGCCTGGAGACTACTTCCTTATACCCGCTGGAACCGTGCACGCTTCTGGAAGGAACCAGGTGGTGCTGGAAATCGATGGAGGTATAAGCGCTTACAGTTCAGGATACACGTTCCACATATACGATTATCTTAGACCTGACCTAGACGGAAGCCTTCGCGCAATACATATAGAGCATTCGTTTAAAGTACTGAAAACATATAGGAGGGAAAGGTGGGTCCTAAAAAATTTAAGGCAGAAGCCAAAACTTTTGAGAAGAGGTGAGGACTGGGCTGAATATGTTATTGGAGAACGTGGTGGCATGTACTTTAAAACGCACAGACTTGAATTCGAGAAGGAGATTGAGGATGATACTCGAGGAGAGTTTCATATGCTGACCCTAGTGGAGGGGGAAAGGGTTCTGATAGTTTCCCATGACGGTAAAAGTTATACGCTCTCTTTCCTAGACACACTTACAGTGCCGGCTAGCGTTGGAAGGTACAGGATTGTTAACCTTGGGAGGGGAATGGTCAGGGTTGTTAAGGCGCTTATAAGGTTATAGAGGCTTTATCCTTCCAAGGTATTCTTGATAATATAGCCTGTTATGCTCGTCTCCGCCTGGAACGTTACCCTCCATCCACACCTTAGGCCTAACACCTTTATCGAGAAGCTTTTCAGCAACCCTTAGCTCGATGGAGTGTAGAATGAACGAGTTTACTATTGTAGATAGAGGCGCCATCCTCTGGCCTACACCTTCAACGTATACGGCGGCGTCTCCGGTTGGAACCTTATTGTCTATAACTATGTCAGCGACTTCATAAAGTTTCTTGTTCAGCGGATTTGCTGCTGGAACACTCTTAGAATATTCTAGGGATGTTAGTGCTATAACATTAACACCCCTCGACCTTGCTTCAACAGCCATTTCAACTGGAACAGCGTTTTTTCCAGAACTAGATACGATGATTAACGTTGAACCAACTTCAGGATTATAGTAGTTGAGCAAAGCTTTAGCGTAGCCTGAAAGCCTTTCAACGTACGTGGCTTTAAGCGCGCCGTTATATCCTGAAACACTTAAGTCGAGAAGCGGGTATACTTGAACTAGGCCTCCGGACCTAGTGAACATTTCCATAGCAAGCATCATAGAATGCCCTGTACCGAAGATGTACACGAGCTTTTCGTCAACTATAGACTTTACAATGCAGTCTGAAGCGGACTCTATTGACGCTGACTCCTCTTCGTAAACCTTTTTGATAGCATCCAAAACAAGATCCCTATACTTTTTAATGTAGCTACTCATACATTGTTCTTTAAGCTAGCAAAATTTAAACTTATCTGATCACCCCTTTGAATGGAAGACATACCGTTTATCCATTCGAGGCCTTACCCTACTATCACAGCCTTCCGGCAACTTATTAAAGGGAGAAGCCGCATCTAAGATGGCGAGGCCGGATGCCTCCAAACATTATCGTGTGACAATCCCCTCTTACCGTAGGATCCTTATTCTTTAGCACAAAATGTTATTATCTTGAGCATTTTGGCTGATGCAGCAACCATAGCCTTTGACAGTCTCTTCTTTGTTTTCAACCTTCTGTAGAATCTGCAACCCTTCCACATGCAATTGGGCACTAAAAATCAACTTATCTTGACATCATCCTACAATAGTATCACAAACTATATAAAGTACCCAATTTTATAACTATGATCATGGTCGTAAAAATAGGTTTTTATGAGGACAACATAACGGGTCCTGTTGGAATTCCTCAGACGGGATATATGGAAAGGACAAGAGTCTCTGAGGGGGTAAATGACCCACTTTTTTGTTCTTGTATGTTTTTTGAAGTAAATTCAAGAAAATATGCAATTGTTTCTTTAGACTTGTGTGCTGTTGATAAAAAGTTTTCTGAAAAGATACGAGATCTTTCACATAAAATGGTTGGTATTCCAAAGGAAAATATAATTATTGCAGCAACACATACACATTCAGCCATGGATGGCTTTCTTTTAGGATGGGCTTTTAAAATTGATAAATTTCCGCGTATAAAATTTTATAAAACAAAAGGGCTTCCAGAAGAAGATTATGTTAATGTTATGCGTGATTTTATTGCTTATAAAGTTTCAGGTTGCGTCTATGCAAGTTCTTTAATTGCCAAAAGTGGGCATATAGGCGTTTCTTCAATCAATCTTCATGATATATGTTCGAATCGTCATGATCCCTCAGCTTTTTTTGATCCTGAACTTTTTGTTCTAGGAGTAGCCAATAATGAAAACAAACTTTTAGGATCTATAATAAATTATTCCTGTCATCCAACGGTTCTCAGTTACGATAATTATCTTTATTCAGCTGATTTTATAGGCTATGTGCGCGAGTTTTTAAAAAGAAATATTGAAGGGCATGTGCCTGTTTATTTGAACGGGGCTTGCGGTGAAATAAGCACTAGATTTACTAGAAGAGCACAAAATTTTCAAGAGGCAAAAAGGCTTGGATATATGTTAGGAAGCCAAATTTTATTTCTTTTAAATAAAATGGAGTTAATAGAGGAAATAAAAAATGTTGAATCGAAGATAAAGGAAATAAAACTTCCTCTTAAACAACTTCCAAGTTATGAAGAAGCAAAAAAAATTTTTGATAATGCAAAAGAAGAGTATGAAAAATTGAAGTCCCTAGGAGCCCCGCAAGGAAAATTACGTGTAGCTTGGACTAAAGTTGAAGGTGCACTGGAAATTTTAGAAAGAATAAAACTTGGGTTAATAGACAATGAAGTTAATACCTTTATTCAAGCATTGAAAATAAACGAGAATGTATTCATTGGAGTGCCTGGAGAATTATATTCCACTATTGCATATGAGCTAAAGCAGTACGGTTTGTCACTTGGAAAAAAGGTAATAGTAATAGGATACGCAAACGATTATATAGGATATCTCCTCCCTCCAGAAGAATTTCAAAAACAAACCTACGAGTCTTTTATGAGTTTCTTCGACGACAAAACCTCAAAATCGCTTATTAATGATTTAAAACTCTTAATCAGAGAAATATAAAAAAAAGGAGGGGGCTATGGGGAAATAATTCCAAGTACACCTAGGATAAAGCCTAGAACAAATAGTATGAGAACCAATGCTAACGGTTTTATTCCCTTACGTAAAAGAAAGACATTAAAAAGTGCAAACAGAAGAGGGAGCATTTTAGGCATTATCGAATCAAGCAACTTCTGGACGCTTAAACCAGCAAACTCCCAAGCCAACGGTGTTTTAATGGAAAGAAATGAGGCTATTATTCCACCTATCATTATAAGACCGAAGTTCGTTAATAGCATTTTTATCTCTGACATAAAAGGACCGGTAAGCATTTCTGCGATTGTCAATCCTCGTTCGTAGCTTATTTTAGTAAAGTAGTATTTTAACGGCCACATTATTGAAATCCATAGTATTAATGTAACTAATGCACCCCAAACTAGTCCTTGTTGCAGTATTGACGCACCTATACCGCCGATTATAGTTGCTAATGTGAACCAGAAAATTGTATCACCAATTCCAGCTAATGGGCCCATCAAACTAGCTTTAACAGAAGATATTGTATCAATGTCGGCGTTTTCCTCTTCTAAAGCGATAGTAAGGCCCAATATTATATTGTGAGTGTATGGTGTTGTATTATAGAATTGTAAATGATTCTTAACTCTTTTCTTTAGTTCATCACCACTGTACAATTTCTTCAGGATAGGAAGTATGCCGAATGCAAATCCTATTCCTTCTAAACGCTCCCAATTTAAATTGTTCTGCAGGAACCATGACCTCCAAAAGGCATTTGTGATGTCTTTTCCTGTCAATTTCTTTTCCCTCGAGGGAGACTGTGATTTAAGGGTTTCCATTAAAGCTTCTGCCTTACCTGTCATAAAGTAAAACAGCCATATCAAGCTTAAGCCAACTATAGCCAATCCAATTAAAGAAAGATTTAAGTAAGCAACTAATGAAAAGCCAAGTAATAGAATTGGAGTATACTCCTTTTTCCACATAACATTTAGAAGCAAGGCAACACCCAAGGATGTCATAACCGCACCAGCGGCACCAAGTCCAGTCCAAATCCAAGATGGTAATGTCTTCACAAGAAGATTAACAAAGTCGGCACCAAAGTAAGAAAATATGAAAACAGGTACTGCGACTGCTAACCCATGCGGAATAAGTCCAAGTAAATTAGAAATTTCTACTCCGCGCCAGTTGCCTTCTTCGGCATACTTATCAGCAAGATGGGCAAATCCAACGTTTGCCGTCATGGCTAAGGTATAGAAATATGAACCTAGAACAGCGACAGCCCAAGCTAAGGGGACAGCTTTGATTGGATCTATACCTGTTGCTATAACTATAGGGGGAATAACTACGGCTGCTGTTCTTTGCTCTGGCACAGCAGCACCACCTAGAGATACTACGCCTAAGAATGCCAGGAATAGTGTTGCACCACAAATTGCACCTACAACAGGATTGCCTGCAATTATGCCTGCGACAACAGAGGTTATTATACCAAAATAGAGACCGATTGGGGATCCGAACCACGGTTCTATTCCAACTATGAAGCCCCACAAAGTTAATAGGAGAACCGTTGTGAATTCCATACCTGTCATGTAGACTAAGATGATGTGTAATATAAACTTTTTGTTCAAAAATTGGCACCGTTCAAAAAATAAATGTTTTAAATATCAGCAGGTTGCTTTAGTTACCATGCTAACCTCCTATTTGAAGAATGTCAAAAATTGGATAATGTAAAATTAAATTTTCTGCTAAGGGTGTGGTGGAATTTGTAAAAATGGTGTTAACCTAGCCACTTGAACCATAACTTGATGCGATGTGAAGTTGATAGGGGTAAGGTGTTTAAGGTATGGTGCGAACGCCTTACCCTTACATTATGGGTTGGGTGTTCATAGGAGAGATTGCTATGCTGCTGTCATTGATGAAATAGATATGTTGATTGAAGAAGATAGTTCGAAGGAGGTGGTGCCTGAATTCTTGAGCTCGTATGGGGTGAAGAGGTTGCTGTGTAGGCCTCTACCTGTATAGCTACGCTCTATGGATTGTTGGCGGGAGAGGATTATGATGTCCTTGTCTCTCATCCAGTGAAGACTAGGCTGATAGCCTAGTCTAGGATGAAGGTACAGCATTTTTAAGGGAGATGATGAGGAGGGCTTTTCTGATTAGGGGAAAAAGTAGGCTGAAGATGAAGGTCAGGACTACCTGGCCTACAATGGTGTTAGGGAGTCTAAGATAAGACTTTCCACCGAGAAGAGCATTAGCTGGCTAAAGTCCTTGAAGCTTGAGCCAATAGACATGTACCTTAGGCTCATCCAAGCATCAAACGGGGGCACTTAACCTATCAAGAGCACTAAAGGAGGAGGGCTTACGAAGATTAGGATATAAGGGCACCCCATGACCATACCTGGTGTAAAAACTTAATGTCTAAATTTCGGATTCGAAACTAATTTATAAGTATTTCTATGCTTTAAGACTAATTTCGCAAACCCCTTATTTCTAATTGTTTCATAATCGTGACCTGTAGTAGAAGAAAATATTCCAAACCAAACAAGCTTTTCTCTACTGCTAATATTGACTACTCTATGAGCCCAACCTGGAGGTATATAAGCGATTATGTTTTTCCCAAAATTTAAGCTCAAAAAATCTCCGTCTCTTGACTGCAGTAATAATAGGCCTTTTCCTTTTAGTCCAATATAAACTTCAGCAAAATCTTTTATGTGATAATGCCCCTTTGTAAAGTAAAATTCTTTTCCTATTATACCAGGATATAAAATAGTAATACCAAAATTTAGTTCATTATCTGCGGGTTGACTATGTACAAATCCCTTTACTTCATAGATTACAGGGTTTATGTTGTTATTCAAAATTTTTTCAACCTCTTTAGTGTCATAAAAATAATCTTTAAGATCGCTCAATTTTGTCTGGAGACTTTGGCCTTCCATATTCGCTTTAATTAAATCTATAAACAGAGTGAAAGGGGAAACCATAAAGATCATCTACCAAAGGAAAGAAGTTTATTATTAAGGTTTTCTTGAGCGGCCACTGCTACTCCATACTGTTGATATACAAATTTTACATTTTTTGATATAAGTAACTTAAAATACCTAATATCTTCTTCGCTAACATAGACCGTGTTAGTCAGCTTTTTCTTTCCGTCCTTATAAGCCATACTTCCAACAAACACAGTATCTATTTGAATGCCAGTTCGAGTCATGAATTCTTCCAGGTCCTTTGGACTATCGAATATTAAAAATATCCTTCTACTAGGATCATCGTTATGTTCTCCTAAAGCCCTCTTACAAGCTTCTTCGACTGAAAAAATTTGAACTTTCACACCAACAGGTGCTGTTGTTATCTGAATTTGTTTCAATATAGGATTATTAAAAACTTTGTCGCTTATAACCCATATTTCATTAATGTTATAAGCTTTGACACAAGAATAAGTAACTTGACCGTGTATATATCTGTCATCTATTCGAATTAATACAACATTTATTGTCATTCTCTTCCTAATGGCCTTAAACAGGAAACATATATATATTTTATACTGCAACATTCTTTACTATAAAACCCTTCTCTACCTAATTATCCTTTGATCATCATCAATAATATTTCATATTTTTAGCCATTTTCAATATCTTTGGCATAAGACTCTAAACTTTGATGCAGGGACATCCACACGGTATGAAATGATTCAATGTTTGGATCATCTATAAAGTTGAATTCGCCATTCCGAATTTTTTCCACCGACATCTTTAGCTTATTCATATATGTGCAAACCATAGTTTTTAACTCACTATGCTCATTTAAAACGTCTTTTTTTTTGTCAAATAAAGTTGATAGAGAGTCATAAAGTTGGAACAGTCTTTCCAAAATAGAGAAGTCCTTCTCAGGATTATCGTGGAGATTTGGAGTCCAAACACCGTCAACGTAAGAGCCCTGCCAATCACTAATTATAATTTTCATTTCTGCATCTAGCTTTCTGAATTCATCTAATAAAGATTCGATATCATGTCTTTCAATTTCCTGGCTCATCTAGAATCTCTTAGTTTAAAGATTTAAAAAATTTTACTGATCCGTCTAAGAGGAGACAAGTATGCATCAGTTTGATAAAAATTTTAATATTAAAACTTTTTTTCCTTTTTTGATGATAAAATTAAAAGGTGTTGGTGTTTCAGCTGGCATTGTGTTTGGGACAGCCTTTGTTTTCATTCCTAAGTTAGAATATCAAAATATTAAAAGTGAATTTAAGTCCGCAGATTTTGAGATAAAACGTTTTCGAAACGCTTTAAGCGAAACTAAAAAAAATGTTGAAAAAATTCGTGATAAATTAGTTGAGCAAGGATTGAAGGAAGCTGGAATATTTGATGCGCATATTTTAATACTCGAGGATGAAGAATTTATCTCATCAGTTGAATCTTTGATTTTAAGTAAAAAATTAGTTGCTGAGGAGGCAATTCGTGAGTCAATAAAAAAGTTCTCAAAAAATATAAGTAGCGTGAAATCAGAGTACGTTAGTGGAAGGTCAAAAGACGTTGAAGATTTGGGTGAACAGTTGATTAAAAATTTAACTTCAGTAAGTGAGAAAGGTTTAAGTGAATTAAGTGAACAATCAATAATTGTTGCAAGAGATTTGAGACCATCTGATACCGCCAACTTAAATAGAAGAATGGTTTTAGGGTTTATAACGGAAGAAGGTTCACCTATTTCACATGTCTCAATATTAGCGAGAGCGCTTAAAATACCTGCCATAGTCAAATGTTCCAATATAATAAATAGTGTTAAGGATGGCGATAAAATTATTATGAATGGGTCAACTGGAGATGTATTTATAGATCCAGATGAAGAAACTATACTCTACTACAAAAGATATCTTTCAGCTGAAGACAGGAAAGCATAAGATATGCCATGGGAGCGTTTGAAGACCCCCTCAAGGTTGTTTGAGATTATGGTATGTTAGAGAACAATAAAATACCTTTAAAGTTTTTGCTGTCTGCTCTACTCTTCTGGACTAAGGGCTATGATTTTTTTCAGACAGGGATTGTACGTACATACTATGCTACAACCATCCTAAGATGGCGTCAGGGAATAGAACAGTGCCAGGAAGGGAGCTTACTTGAACAATATCACCTAGAGGTAGAAATGAACTTTATATTAAAAAATTTATTAAACCAGTATAAAGATAGGTAAACTTATGATTCAATCTACCGTGACACTATTAAATAAGGTCGGCCTACACGCAAGGCCGGCCGCTAAGTTTGTGCAAACAGCCAAAAAGTTTAAGGCTAAAATTTTTGTTGAAAAGGATGGAAGAGAAGCTAATGCTAAGAGTATTCTTGAAGTTTTATCTTTGGGGGCAGAATATTTAAGTGTTATCACAATTAAGGCGGATGGAGAGGATGAGTGTGAGGCTGTAAAGGCTCTTGTTGATCTTGTTAGTAGCAAATTTGGGGAAGAGTAATTTTTATAAAAAATTTGGAGAAAGTAATTCAGGTGGTGAATTGGATGGGAGTAACTGTTAAGTAGCTTGGCCACGTAAGCTTCCAGATAATGACTGAAGGGAAAAACGTTTACATCGACCCGTATGAAGGCGAGTACGTGGATAAAGCTGACATGTGACGCATTCCCATTTTTTGACCATTTTGACGCGTCAAAAATTAATAGAATAGAAAAATTTGAGGGAAAATCTTCTATCTAAATGTTGCTAGAGGGGTGATGTTATTATGTGAATGTCTTGAGCCGATGAACTTGTTTTCGAGGCCGTTGACGAACCCCTCTTTATCCTTGGAAATGATGTGAAAAGAATCAATATATTATTTTTATTGAAAGAAATTATGGCCCTCTACGACAATACTGCCCTATCCCTATGGAGGATCGCACATGGTATATCCTGTCATGAAGTCTACAATGGACATGCTTGGGCTAAAAGGAGGGCACATGAGACTACCACTACTCGATCTCAAGGAAGAAGACAAAAAAGAATTAGAGAAACTTGTATTCGAGAAGCTTAAGCTTGAGAAGATAAAGTAGCACCCAACTTTTTTAGTGAATAAGTTGAGTGGAAGGTTTAAGGTTGTTATTTTAAATTCGCCACACCCCAACTTTGATGTTGAAAAGGAAATACTTAACGGTATTGCTGACTTAAGCATGGTCTGGTGCAATAGTGCTGACGAGGTCATCCAAGCTTCAAGGGGTGCCGATGCTTTAATGGTTGCAGACATATCACATGTTCCACTAACAAAAGACGTTTTAAGTCAACTAAAGAATGTTAAGGTCATATCTATATACGGTGTTGGAACGGACACCGTCGACCTAAAGGCTGCCAGAGAACATAATATAATCGTAGCGAACGTGCCAGACTACGGCATTTCAGAAGTTGCAGACCACACGATGGCTTTAATCCTTTCTCTTCTAAGGAGGGTGCCGATGTTAGATCGAATGCTAAGACAACACGGATGGGAAAAATAAGAAGAAATAAAGTAGGAAGCATAAAAGAAATGTTCGGCGAAATCAAGAGGCTCAGCACACTAAATTTAGGGTTGTTAGGATTCGGTAGAATAGCAAGAGCGGTTGCAGAAAGAGCTAAAGCCTTCGGATTCAAAGTTATCGCATACAACCCATATGTTCCAAAAGAGGTTTTTGAGAAAGCAAATGTGCAAAATGTGGGATTTGAACAATTGCTTACAGAATCTGATATTATTTCAATACATGTGCTCTTGACTGAGGAGACAAGGCACATGCTTGGAGAGCGGGAGTTCAAGAAGATGAAGAGGACAGCGTATCTAATAAACACTTCAAGGGGAAGGGTTGTTGACGAGAAAGCCCTTTACAGGGCTTTAAAGGAGAAGAGGATTGCGGGAGCAGCACTGGACGTGTTCGAAAAAGAGCCTCTGAGCAAAGATAGTCCACTACTTCAAATGGAGAATGTGATCCTAACACCGCATATTGCATGGTATTCTGAAGAGGCGATGCTCGACCAAAAAAGGGAGACGGCCTTAAACGTGAGGAAAGTTTTGGAAGGTGAACCGCCACTTTATCCAGTAAACGTTTTCTAAAAATTTTTTGTTGACTGACAAACAGTTTATTGTTTATAATGTTTAAGTAGTAAGCTCCATCTTATTATCTTATATGGAAAGGATTAGATTTGGTTTGGTTAGTGTAGGTTTGCCTTCTGGAGAGCCTGAGTGGAAAGCTAGGTTGCATTGGCATATTCCTTCTATTGCTTGGTCTAGATATTTTCCTAAAATTACTGGTTTGGATAACACGGAATTGGTTTCCGTTTGCGCTAGGTCAGAGGAGAGTGTTAGAAGGGTTCAGTCTGTGTATAATGTTAAGCGGATTTTCACAGACTATGATAAAATGTTGGAGGATCCTGATATGGATGCTGTGTGATTGCGACCCCAAATAGGTTGCATGCGGTTATGGCTATTAAGGGCTATTAGGGCTGGGAAGCATGTTCTGATTGAGAAGCCTATGGCGACAAATTTTGAGGATGCTAAAAGAATTTTTGAGGAGGCTTGCAGGGCTAAGGTTAAAGTCTTTCCCCTGCCATGGATATACTCAAAATTTTTTATGAAGGTTAGAAGTATTTTAGAGGAAAATCAAATCGGCCGAGTGGCTATCGTTAGAAGCAGATACGCTCATGGTGGGCCAGGACATAGTGAATGGTTTTATAAGGATGAGGAGGGAGGGGGAGTTGTTTTTGATTTAGGCGTGTACCCTGTTAGTGCCATTACCGCGTGGTTCGGCCCTGTTAAAAGTGTGCAATCGTTCATGGACACCGTGCAGAAAAAGCGTTTTGTAAAGGATAAGTTGATTGATGTTGAAGTTGAAGATAACGCGATATTATGTTTGGAGTTTGATGATGGTGTGTTATCTTCTATAGAAACTAATTATTGTACGGTTTCAAATGTGGGTAACGTGTACGAGTTGCATGGAACTGAAGGAAGCATATTTTTAGAGAACAGGGATACAGAATTAAAGATATTTTCTAAAAAGAAGATTTATGAGAATATGATGGGCTGGATGATGTTTAAAGATTTTCAGAGAGCTTCAACAGCATGGCCTTTAGCTGATCCAATAGTTGAATATTTTGTTGAGAGCATAATTAATGATTGGGATACTCTGCCAATTTATCGAGCATCAGATGCATGTTATAGAAATATTGGAGAAGAGCAGAGTCTCATATAAAACAGGGAGAGCTTTAAAATCAAGTACCTCATTTAATCCGACAAAAATTTTCTCTGAACTGGAAAAAATTTTTCAGCAAGGATTATAGGAAGGAATTTTAACTTCTTCTAAAAATTTTTAAAATCTTATGCCTACTTATTGTCTCTAAGGCTTTTTTTATCTTCTAAACGATTTTGGAGGCTATTTTGTTTGTTCTGCTTTTTTTTAGTTTTTCTCTTACGCTTTTGCTCATCCATGGTCTGAATATGTTTGCTCCTACACAGAATATTTCTACTTCCTCTTTTCCGTCGTTTATGAAGCCGTGTGGTATGTCGCTTGGCAGGTATATGCAGTCTCCTTCCTTAACTTTAGCCTTCTCTTCTCCCACTGATATTGTTCCAGAACCTTTTACTATATAGTATATTTGCTCATGGTTTTCGTGCACATGTGGCTTAAGCTCTACTCCAGGTGGTACTGTTGTAAGCCAGCACTTCCACATCGTCTGCAGACATTTGCTTTCAGGATCCTTGTTAGAACTCTCCTCCAAAAGGG
>Ga0078972_1007717_pt1 | contig 23565 bp, 22 predicted proteins | sample YelNatPaOPGAMG01_FD_67568 | JGI IMG/M metagenome (GOLD analysis project Ga0078972, IMG submission 67568) | Hot spring thermophilic microbial communities from Obsidian Pool, Yellowstone National Park, USA - OP-RAMG-01 (SPADES assembly) (version 2) | ecosystem: Environmental > Aquatic > Thermal...
TGAAGAAATGGAAGGTAATTCTCTGTTCAGCCCTGACCCTTATTCAGATGATGATGAAAAGGAAATACGCGACAGACTGGCATCCCTTGGATATTAGCGGTTTAGCATAGCTGTGGAAGAAAGTTGGCAGGTGGCGCCAGACCGGCGCCACCTTGCCCCTATCCGGCCCTGGAGCAAATGCGGCAGAACGCCAGGGACCGTGTCCGCGGCAATGGTGAAGCTTATGATTAGGGCCTGGTCACCGACATAATGACACCGATAACTAACCATTGCTCCCCGACACCTTTCATCCTCCATAATCCGTCCGACTTTTTACTAAAACCCAATTTATGTATGGTAAGGATTGTCATGCCAGCCGACCCTGTCCCAGAGCCGTCTCGGGCAGCCCCTCCGGAATTTCATCCGTCAGGCCTGAATGACGAGCGAAATGCTTGTTTTTTTCTGGCCCGTATGATAAGATTCGGACGTCAACGAGATGCTCTTATCGGGTTTCAGCGGGGTGGATGTCTGCGCCAGGATTTGTAACGGGTCCTAGCTAGCTCAGCAGCGGTTGTGCTGCCTGGCTTTTAAATATCCATATTTCCCATTTTCCGTGATGATTATCCGGCTAGCTCAGGACGCTATTGACTCCGCAAGAACCAACATGGTATAATATACACGCCATAGGAAGGGAGGACTAACCATGGCAAGCCAGGAACCCCTAAGTCTGCTGGAATTTCAAGGTCGTTTCAAAGACGAACTGGCATGCCGTGACCATCTTTTCGATGTTGGATGGCTGTTCCAAGTGTGGGTACCGGTCGGCTTATTATAAGGACAAGAGATCTTTACGAGTGTAAAGATTGCAGTTACCAGGTATCTTTGACGGCTGGCACTGTAATGCACAAAACCTGGACGTCTTTGCTGGCTTGGTTCTGGGCGATTTATTTTCAAAGCGACAGGTCTAAACCCTCCGCCTTTAGGCGGACACCTTTCAGCGCGTTGACAACCCCGGACATCCTACCGTAGGATGGTTGGGGAGGGGTGCGTAATGGAGTACCGACGGGGGAGCCATACGGTCTACAACCTGGAGTACCATATCGTATGGACTACCAAATATCGGTACAAGGTGCTAACGGTGGAGGTGGCTCTCAGAGCGCGGGAAATCATTCGGCAGATCTGTGGCGCCCGAGATATCACCATCGTAGGAGGGCATGTCGCGAAGGATTACATCCATCTTCTGATCTCGAGCCCGCCGGCGTTATCGCTGGCGAAGGTAATCCAATACTTGAAGGAACGGTCGTCACGATTGTTGATGCAGGAGTTTCCGCATCTGCAGAAGAGATACTGGGGTCAGCATCTTTGGGGCCGCGGGTACTTCTGTGCCACTGTCGGTGCAGTTACCGAGGAAAGGATAAAAGAGTATGTGGAGAATCAGCATGATGAACGCGGCCCCGAGGAAAACTTTCGCGTCAATGATTAAGCGAGTTTCAGTCGCAACCTCTCAGGTGGCTTTTAGCCACTGGTCATTTCAGCAGGCTTTAGCCTGTTCTCGGCGACTTTCAGTCGCAATAAAACCCACCTGCTTTAGCAGGTGGTCGTTCAGTCGGTTGTTGAGGGCATGTGCTGGATAGCTATCTTTTCCGTTGATAGAATGCACTGCGCCAGAGCAGGATAAGAGCCAGAAAAAAGCGTTTCAAGCCTATGTTCCCCTGCAAAAACACGTCGTACTGCTGAAGGGGGGATTTTAAGTTGGTTAATATTTTAATCTTAGGTCAAAATACATTTTTAGACAGCTGTGTTTGTTGTTTTTTAAGAGAATCTGGTTTTAACACACTTCTTGCTGATTGTGCTGTTAATCTATGCGATGTAATTAACTACTTCAGGCCACATGTGATAATTATTACTTCTTACGATGGTTCTGCAGTAAACCTGGCTAATTCACTAAAAAATCAATGTAATCAACAAAAGATTATTATTTTACAACTCGGTAGCAATGACGATATCTATTCTGCCTTAAACATGGATATAGATGGACATCTATTAATTACTTCGCCGCATGAGGAGGTAATAGAAGATATTAACGCAATTTGTGCTGGTGAGAAAAGAGTATCCAGAAAATTAATCGCTTCATTGATACGAACCTTAAAAAATGACTTAAAAGCCCCGGGGTTAAATGCCAGTAAGGTTAAAATTACCCCTCGTGAGCTTGATGTCTTGAGTTTAATGGCTAAAGGAAAGACCAATAAGGAAATTGGTGGGATATTGAACATAAGTCCCAATACGGTAAAATACGTAATTAGCCACCTTTTCGCCAAGTTTTGTGCAAATTCTCGCGCGGATGTTGTATATAAAGCATATTACGTACTTAAGCGTGCTAAAACAAGTAATGCGTAACACTTGTAGTAACTTTCAGTGGAGTCATCTTAATTATTAGAAAAACCGCATGATATGACCGTGTCTATCATACTGTCAATACAACTCACGAGAGGTTAAAAGGCATGTATAAATCAGAGCCAAGATCAACATTGCGCTATTCTTTGGCAAGAGCTTATAATGGTTATACGCTATTTACACCTATAAGCTCCAACATCGTATGGCTGATGGATATGACCGGACATTTCGTCCACCGCTGGGAAACACCGTATGAACCGGCGCTGCACGGAGTGCTTTTGCCCAACGGGCGCCTATTGTACGCAGGCAGGATGGAGGGGCAGACTTATGCCAGGGAAATAGGCATTGGCGCTGGCGGGGTTCTGGCGGAGTATGATTGGGAAGGAAACGAATTGTGGCGGTACGAGGATATGTCTATGCACCACGACTTCTGGCGCCTTGAAAACGGCAATACCATGGTGCTTAGATGGATTGACGTGCCTCATGACATGGTGAAACACATACCGGGGGGGGTTCCTGATACCGATGGTAAAGGCGGCATGGTAGCCGACTCCTTTCGGGAGATTGACCGCGACGGTCAGGTGGTATGGGAATGGCACGCTCATCATCACCTAAGACCAGAACTGTTCGCTATATGTCCCATGTGCAGCCGGCACGAGTGGACACACATGAACTCTTGTTTTGTTTTACATGATGGAGACATAATGACAACGTCATTCAATCTCAGCAGGCTTTTTATAATCAGCAGAAAAACCGGAGCCATCCGTTGGGAGTGGGGGGAGGGCCAACTCGCCCACCCGCACAACCCCACCCTTTTAGATAACGGAAACATTCTGTTATTCGATAACGGCATGCACCGCAGGCTTTCGGCGGTAGCTTTCTCCAGGGTGCTGGAGATCAGTCCCACCACTGGTGAAATTGTCTGGGAGTACACCGACCGTTGTCCCAGTTCATTTTTTAGCTGCATCATGTCCGGTGCGCAAAGACTCCCCAATGGCAACACTTTAATATGTGAAAGCATAAAGGGCCGCTTTTTTGAAATAACCGGAGACGGAGAAATTGTCTGGGAGTACGTTAATCCATTTTTTAATTACGACAGCCTGGCCGGCTTAGGATACAACAACATGGTTTTCCGCGCCTATCGGTACGGACCTGACTATCCCGGATTCAACGGCAGAGTGTTAAATGTGGAAAAATTTGATTTTTGGAACAGAATTTACTCTCAAATGTAAAGTCAGTTAGGCAAAATACTCAAGAGTCAAGAATTTTGGCCTATCCTCGATTTCCACGCCCTGAATGTTGAAGCGGACACATCAGATTATACTCCTTTCCAACTTTGGCAGGGAACTTCGTGCAAAGAGGATGCTAGACCAATGACGGTAAGGCTCGAAGCGACTCAGAGGTTATGCTGGCCAGGGCTGCTCCTATCCCCCCGAGGGGGATAGGAGGAGGATTTATCCTGTGACACTTTTGTACCACTACGCCCGATTGACTTGTTTTTCGTGCTTACTTCATAAACGCTCCCAGAGGACTTGGCCTCCGCCAAAACTTGTTCCGCCCAGGTGAGCAACACCCAGGTCACCCCGGTAGGTAGGGCATACCGTAGTCAGTCAGCACTCATACTTCAGTTTGGACATTTCTCTCAATCCAGGTATTCTTGCACGCTCCTTTCGGCGGGAGGTCATCGGGCGGCGGATAAAACAGGAAGCGGCCTCTTCCTTTATAAGGAACCCCCTTAAACAATCCCTGGCGATGCCACTGTCGAACGGTCTCTGAAGTAACGTCCAGTCTCTCTGCCATTTCGGATATTGTAAGAAGGCCACCTTCCCGAAGCCGCGCGTAGCTATCCTTCAATCCTTCAATTCGTAAGTGTTACGGACATAAGCCGCTCTGCTGATGGTATTTAGGTAAGGCCGGCGGTAGATTTGTCCATACACTGTGGTAGGCCGGATTATTTAACATGAAAATCGTTCCCAAAAAGGTAGCAGAATCCAAGTCGGTACCAATATGTGGCACCGCAAATCCATAACTTAATCGCGGAAAGTGCCTTCTTATGCTGATGCCGGCATCGTTGTGTTTTGTTCTACTAACTGCACTTGGACCCCAAGACGCTTTAGCTCACGAATCAGAGATTGTTTTCGACGCTCTATTTGAGCAACAGGCTTTTTCGCTATTATTTCTTCAGAATATAAGCAACCACTTTTCAAGCTGGAATATATGATGATTAGGATCCTCCTTGCAAGACCAATCAATGCTTTCTTGGTACCACGGCGTGCTCTAACTTTCCAATACCATTCAGGAAAGATAGGTATTTCGCATTCTTGATACAACCCAGGCAATTTCACAAAGTATCCGTTTGACGTGTGGATTGCCCTTCGGGGAACGGGCGGGTTTCTTTTTGCCAGCACTTTCCTTCTGGCCGGGACTAACACCTGCCCATGAGGAGATATGTCCATGGTTGTCCAACTTTGACATATCTACTCCAATTTCAGCGATAATAGCCGCAGCAGATCTGAACTCGATACCAGGGATTGAACATAGTAGCTTAACTGAGCGCTAAGCCCCCGGCTACGCCGGGGTGAATTGCAAAGGCTATGCCGAGGTATTGAACAAAAAATTCTCCTGTCCTACAATAAGGAGTGTTGCGGCACTGCCAAACTATAGGAAAGGAGAAAAAATGTCTAGTAATAGATTAGCACACACGGTTTGGGAATGCAAGTACCATGTTGTTTGGGTCCCTAAATATAGAAGAAAAGTCATTTATGGTAAGCTAAGGAAGGAGGTTGGACATATACTGAGAAAACTTTGTGAGTACAAGGGTATTGAGATCATCGAAGCGAAGGCCTGTGTTGATCATATCCATATGTGCCTCGCGATACCACCAAAATACTCAGTAGCCAATATAATTGGCTATTTAAAAGGTAAGAGTACGATGATAATCTTTGAGCAGTTCAGCAGACTGAAAAGCAACTTCAAGGGCAACTCGTTCTGGGCCAGGGGGTACTACGTTAATACCGTTGGTCTCAATGAGCAGAAAGTGAGGGAATACATCAAGAACCAAGAGATCGACGATATGGCGAACGATAAATTTGAAGCACCGGACCCGAGTAATCTCTTTTAGGGAAGCAAGTAATAGGGTAACCCTTTAGGGTGCCAGTAGCAGTTGCGGTAGACGCTGTCGATTATAGTTTGGCAGTTGCTGTAACGCATGTAGCGTCGAAGAGGCGTAAGCCTTTAGGCAGGCTGGTAACAGAGCCCCTATGGGGCGTAATCAAACCACCGGCTAAGCCGGTGGTCATGACTTGGGATTCGAACGATTGGAGTCTTTCTTCTATTAGACCATCAACCATCCTGACATTTGAGATTATCTCATCCAAATGCGTCAAAAGAATTTGAAGCATTTGTTGTTGATGAGAAGATAGCGTATTCTCTAATGACCTCTTTATGTCATCTTCTTTGGATTTTAGTTTACCTTTCAATAAGTTCTTAAGCATCTCTGGTGGTATACTGCCTTTCTCGGAGAGATACACCAAGATGTTTCTCCCAGATACACCAAAGATATCTGAAACAAAGGAGGATAGCTTCATACCAGCAGTTTGAAGGAGTCTTTCTACGCGATTCTTTTGAGCATTTGCCTCTTCTACCAGGGTAACGCGATAGCGAGTTAAGTCACGAAGTTCACGTATTTCTAGGGGAGGAACAAAACTACCACGCAATAAACCCGAACGTAATAACTGGGCAATCCAATAACTATCGTTAGGATCAGTCTTTGGTCGACGAATGTGTTTCATGTGTCTTGCATTAACCAACAGCAATACCATCTGTCCATTAAAAGCTTTTTCCAACTCATCATAAACTGGTTGCCAATAGACTCCCGTGCTCTCCATAGCAGCATACTGGCATCCGTTATCCTCTAGCCATGCACGTAACCCCCTTAATCCCTCTGGTAAGGTCGAAAAGGTATGAGTATCTGACAGTGGCTCTTCATTTAGAGCACCTCTCAATAAACAAGCAACAACTGTATCGCGATGCACATCTAAGCCGACGCAGCATTCCAAAATCGCTTCCATGATAGAAATCTACCACCTTTTAAGGAAATTAGTAACAAGGTCGCCACAGCCCGAGATTAAGAATTTTAACATACGTGCTACCGGCAATGCCGATGCAACAATTGGCTGTGCTCGAAGGCTGTGAAGGTCACGTTGTCACACGGGGTTGTATTACCACCACAAATAACTACGACCAATGACCTTGCCTTAGGCAAATTGTGCCATAGAACATACTGTTTTGGCAAGCGTTATTACGAAGACTTAACATAATACCAGCGGCCTATAACGATTTTCATTCCTGGTTGCGTCCTCCAGACATGGGGCGTTGTCACCGAATTCCAACTGCCAATGTCCTCGGCCAAAGACTTGCCAGGTGACAGCCGGAGCCTTCCGAAGCCCTTGCGAGCGACAAGGGGGCCGATTGGTTGCTAATAGTGGGCGAACTGATCAACACCAGCCGCCGGCCGGTCCGGGAAGCCGTGGATCGCCGCGACGCCGCCTTTATCGCGGCAGTGGCCCGGCGCCAGGTGGAGGCGGGCGCCGGTTGCCTGGACGTCAACTGCGGGACCATGGGCGAACGGGAGCCGGAGGCGATGGCCTGGCTCGTGAAGGTGGTCCGGGAGGCGGCGGTGCCGCTTTGCATCGACAGCCCCGATCCCCGGGCGCTGGAGGCCGGGTTGGCCTTGGCCGGACACGGCCGTCCCCTGGTCAATTCCCTGTCCGCGGAGGCGGCCCGGTTCGCCGCCGTATTGCCCCTGGTGCGAAAATACGGGGCCAAGGTGGTGGCCCTGTGCATGGACGACGACGGCATGCCCGTTACGGCCGGGGACCGTATCGCCGTGGTCCGCCGCCTGGTGGACGACCTCACGGCGGCCGGCGTGGCGCCCGGCGACATCTACCTGGACCCGTTGGTGAAACCGGTGAGTGTAAGCGACGGGGCCGGCATGGAGGTCCTGGAGACCGTGCGTCTTGTCCGGGCCCAATGGCCGGAGGTCCACAATATCTGCGGCCTCTCCAACGTCAGTTTCGGTCTGCCCGACCGGAAGACGCTGAACCGGGTTTTCATGGTCCAGACCATGACGGCGGGTATGGATGCCTACATCCTGGACACCACGGACAAAACCATGATGGGCCTGTTGTACGCCTCCCGGGCGCTCCTGGGTCAGGATCCCTTCTGCGGGGGCTATATTGCGGCCTACCGGAGCGGTCTGTACAATAACTAGGCGACGCCGGCAAAAACCCGGTTCCGGGTGCCGACACTTTTACTCATAGATGCAAGCTGTAAGGGAGTAAGAGGCGCTACGCTTTTTACTCCCCTTTTTGTTTTTGCATTTAGCCGGAGGAGGCATGGCAATGACGGAAACCGAATTGGCCGTGAAGGCCGTTTCTCTCGACGGTGAGGGATTGTCCCTCGAACAGGTGGTGGCGGTGAGCAGGGGCCCGGCGCCGGTCGAACTGGACGTGCTGGGCAAGGCCAAATTGATCCGGTCCCGGGGGATCATCGAAAAGATCGTGGGGGAAGACCAGCCGGTTTACGGGGTGACGACCGGGTTCGGCAAATTCAGCGACGTTTCCGTATCACCGGAGGACCGGAACGCCTTGCAAAGAAACATCATCATGAGCCACGCCGGCGGGGTGGGCGAACCGCTGCCCTCCGACCTCGTGCGGGCCATGATGCTTTTGCGGGCCAATTCCCTGGCCAAGGGCTACTCCGGCGTGCGCCGGGAGGTGGTGCAACTCCTGCTGGACATGCTCAACAACGCCATCCATCCGGTCGTCCCCTGCCAGGGCTCGGTAGGAGCCTCCGGCGACCTGGTGCCGCTTGCGCACATCGCCCTGGGCCTGACCGGTGCGGGAGAGGTGCGTTACAAGGGGCGGGTGGTCCCAGCGGCCGAGGCCCTCCGGCAGGCCGGGCTGGCTCCGGTGACCCTGACGGCCAAGGAGGGGCTGGCGCTGATCAACGGTACGCAGTACATGGCCGCCTTCGGCTGCCTGGCGGTGCACGACGCCGTGGAACTGTTGAAAACCGCGGCCGTCGCCGCGGCCATGTCCTTCGAAGCCCTGCGGGGCCTGCCCGCCGCCTTCGACGCCCGGATCCAGGAGGTGCGCCCCCACGCGGGGCAGAAACGCTGCGCCGCCGTGATGCGCCGGCTCCTGGCCGGCAGCGACCTCCTGGCGCAAAATCCCTCCGGCCGGGTGCAGGACGCCTACAGCCTGCGGTGCATTCCCCAGGTGCACGGGGCTTCCCTGGACGCGGTTTGTCTTCGTCACCCACGATATCCAGGAAGCGTTTAAGATCGCCTCCCGCGTGGCCCTGATGCGGATGGGCCGCCTGGTCAAAGTGGGCACCCCTTTGGCGATGATGGCGGAAAAGGACGAGTTCATCCGCTCGTTCATCGGGCGCAAGGCGGTCGTCAGCCTGATGGACGCCGTGCCGGCGATCCAGGTCACGGACCGGTCGGTGCCGGTGGTACGGGCGGGGGAGAGGCTGCCCGACGCCCCCGGTTGGGAATTCGCGGTGCTGGTGGACGACGGCGACCTGTTTCGCGGCGTGGTCCATCGCGGGCTGCCGGCCGGGTCCGCCACCGGCCCGTCCCCGGCGGTGCCCTGCCCGGACGCGCTGTCCCCGGACACCTCTATTTTGCAGGCCGTGGAGCGGATGCTGGAGGCCGGTCATGCCTGGCTTCCGGTGCTGGACGGGGGCCGTTTCCTGGGGCTGGTCACTTTCAAGGCCTGCATGGCTTTTTTGCACAACCGGCCGGGAGGGGTGGCGTCGTGAACGGCACCTGGGAGCAAATCCTGGCCTATGTCTCCAGCCAGTACAACGTCCTGTGGGCCGATCTCCTGATCCAACTCCGCCTGGTGCTCGTCGCCAGCATCGCCACCGTCGTCATCGGCGTGCCGGTGGGCATCCTGGTGACCGGGATCAGGGTGCTGAAAAACATCGTCCTGAAGATAGCGGGTGTGTTGTATACCATTCCCGTGCTGGCCATGTTCGGCCTCCTGATCCCCATCTTCGGCATCGGCAACGAGCCGGCGTTGATCGCCCTCACCATTTACGGCATCCTGCCCATTTTGCAAAACACCTGCATCGGGATTGCCGAGGTCAGCCCGGCGGTCCTGGAGGCCAGCCGGGGCATGGGGGCCTCCAACGCGCAGTTGCTCTTCAAGATCAGGCTGCCGCTGGCCATGCCGGCCATCATGGCCGGCATCAGGACCTCCGTGGTCATGAACATCTCGGTGGCCACCTTTGCCGTGTTCATCGGGGCGGGCGGCCTGGGAACGGTCATCATGCAGGGCATACGCACCTTCCAAAACGGCATGCTCATCCCGGCCACGGTGTTGGTGGCGCTGGTGGCCATGGCCGCCGAGCGGCTCCTGGCCCTGGCGGAGAAGGCGATGGCCAGGAACGTCCGGTAGCGGTGCGGGTTGCCCCGGCGCCTGGCGGCGCCTTTTGTGTTTTCCCCCGCCGCCACATTTCCTGGCGGGCAAAAATACCTTGCGCCTGCCAAAGGCCGCCCCGGGGCCGGAGCCAGGTTTCGGGGCTTGGCACGGTTATTGCACCAGGATTCCCCCGATACGGTCATCCGGTACCGCACCGGACGGCGCTTGCGCCAGGAGGAGGCACAATTGATGGAAAGACTCCCCGCCAATTATGACGAACAGGTTACCCCGGCCCTGCGGTGGTTGACACGGGCGCAGGTGGAACGGGTGCACGGCGCCTCGCTCGAGGTCCTGGAACGTACCGGCGTCGAGGTGCAAAACGACGAAGCCTTGCGGTTGTCGAAAGACGCCGGGTGCCTGGTCGACGGCCGCCGGGTGCGTATCCCGGGCTGGCTGGTGGAGGAATGCCTGCGGCTGGCCCCCAAACGGATCGTGGTGGCCGACCGGCTGGGACGGCGGGTCATGCCCTTGGAAAAAAACCGCGTCTATTACGGAACCGGTTCGGACCTGCCGTTTACCATCGATACGGCCGACGGGGAACGCCGGACCTCCCGCAAGGAGGATGTGGCCGCCGCCGCCCGGGTGATGGATAACCTCCCCAACTACGACTTCGTCATGAGCTACGCCATCGCCGCGGACACCGACCCCGCCGTATCCGACCTGCACCAGTTCGAGGCCATGACCGCCAACAGCGCCAAGCCGGTGCTTTTCACGGCCCACAACGCGGCCAACACCGAGGCGGTCATCGAAATGGCCGCCGCCTGCGCCGGCGGCCTGGACCGTTTGCGGCGCAACCCCTACATCGTCCTGTACTCGGAGCCCATCTCCCCGCTGGTCCACACCGCGGACGGGGTGGCCAAGATGTTCAAGTGTTTCGAATACGACGTACCGGTGGTCTACACGCCGGGGGTGCTGGCCGGCGCCAGCACGCCGGTCACCAAGGCGGGCTGTGTCACGCTGATGAACGCCGAGGCCCTGGCGGGGGTGGTGATGGCCCAGTTGAAGAAGAAAGGCGCCCCGGTCATCATCGGCGGCGGCGCCACCCCCATGGACATGCGGACCACCGCCACCCTGTACGGGGCCCCGGAAACGTCGATGAACTACGCCGTGCTGACCGAACTGGCGCGGTGGTACGGGTTGCCCAATTTCACGGAGGCCGGCTGCGTCAACGCGCCCCGGCCGGACATCCAGGCCGGGGTGGAGGCGGCCGTGTCCATCCTGCTGACCCACCTCGAAGGATGCAACCTGGTGCACGACGTCGGTTACCTGGAGGGCGGCAAGACGGGATACCTGCCGTTCCTGGCCCTGTGCGACGACATCATCGGCATGGCCCGCTACACCGCCGCCGGGACGCGCCTGGACGACGAGCACCTGGCGGTGGACTGCATCGACGAAGTCGGGCCGGGCGGCAACTTCCTGGCCCACGACCACACCTCCCGCCATTTCCGGGAAGAGATCTGGGCGCCCCGCCTCTTCCTCCGCTACCGCTGGGAACAGTGGGAGGAAAAGGGCCGGCCCACGCCTTTGGACCTGGCCCGGGCCCGGGTGGAGGAAATCCTGCAGACCCACCGGGCGGCGCCGCTCCCGCCGGGGGCGTTTGAGGCCATGCGGGACATCGTCGGGCGCCGCTCCCGCGAGGCCGGAGAGGGGGGGACCCGGTGAACCGCACATGCCGTCACGGTCCAGGGTTGGCCTTGCGAACCCTGGGCGCGGAACAGATCGAACGGATTCACCGCACCAGTTGCCGCATCCTGAACGAGGTGGGCGTCCTCGTCCACCACGACGAGGCGGCCGCCCTGCTGCAAGCCGCCGGCGCCTACACCGACACGGCGGGCCGCACCTACCTGCCCGACGCCCTTATCGAGTGGGCCATCGCCCGGGCCCCGGGCCGGATCACCGTTTACAACCGCCTCGGGCAGGCGGCCCTGCTTTTGGAAGGATCCAACGTCCACTTCGGGACCGGTTCGGACACCCTCTTCTTCCTCGATCCGCGCACGGGGGAAAGGCGTCCCTGGTCCACCCCGGACGTGGCCGCGGCCGTGCGCCTGGTCGACGCCCTGCCGCAACTCGACTTTGTCATGTCCATGGGCTTCATGGACGACGTGGACCGGCGCCTGGTCAACCGCCGGCAATACGCCCTGATGGTCCAGAACACCGTCAAGCCCGCGGTGGTCATCGCCGCCGACCGCGCCACCGTGGAGGATATCGCGGCCATGGCGGCCGCGGTGGCGGGGGGGCCGGAAATATTGCGGCACCGGCCGCTCTTCGTCCTGTACTGCGAACCGACCTCGCCGCTGCAACTGCCCTTCGAGTCCCTGGACAAGCTTTTGCTGGCCGCGGAGAGAAAAATCCCGGTCAATTTCGCCTGCGGCGCCCTGGCCGGGGCCTCCACGCCGGTGACGCCGGCCGGGACGGTGGCCCAGGCCAATGCCGAGGCCCTGGCCGGTCTGGTGGTTCACCAGTTGAAAAACCCCGGGGCGCCTTTTTTGTACGGGTACGGGAATTCCCCGCTGGACATGCGCACCATGCAGGCGGTCTACGCGGTGCCGGAGGCCCTCCTGTTGCAGGGGTCCCTGTGCGACCTGGCCCGCTACTACGGCCTGCCGTCCTGGGGCTACGCCGGATGCGGCAGCGCCAAGACGTTCGACGCCCAGGCCGTGGTGGAAGCCACCATGTTCACGCTCACGGGGGCGCTTTGCGGCTGCAACCTTATGCACGACGTGTTCTACCTCGAGTCCGGACGTACCGGGTCCCTGGAGTTGCTGGTCCTGACCGACGAGGTGATCTCCCGGGTCCGGTACCTGCTGCGGGGCATGGACACCAGCGACGAATACCTGGCCCTGGCCGCGGTGCGCCGGGTGGGACCGGGTGGCAACTTCCTCGGCGACGAGCATACCGCCCGCCATTTCCGGGAGAGTTGGCAGCCGACGCTCTCTGATTTCAACGGCTACGAGGCCTGGATGGCCGAGGGCGGGGTCGGCATCGGTACCCGCATCGGGGAAAAGATAGCCCGCCTGCAGGCCACCCACCAGCCTCCGGCCCTGTCCCCGGAGGTACAAGGGGCCATCGACGCCGTTCTCGACCGGGCCGCGGCCGGATTGACATGAGGAATCAGGGACCGCCGGCGAAAGGATGGCGCCCGGCGCAATAGAAACCGTGGGGGAGAGAAATGTGATGGAAAAATATGAAGCACTCGCCGAAATGGTGATCAAGGGAGACCCGGAACCGGTGCGGGAGGCGACGGCCAAGCTTCTGGCGGCCGGCGAGGATCCGCTGGCGCTCATCAACGAGGGGCTGATCAAGGGGATCAACGAGGTGGGCCGGCGTTTCAAGGCCGGGGACATGTTCGTGCCGGAGATGATGCGCTCGGCCCTGGCGATGAAGGCGGGGCTGGCCGTGGTCAAGCCGCTGATGGAGGGCAAGGACGTGCCCACCGCCGGACGTGTGGTCATCGGTACGGTCAAGGGCGACCTGCACGACATCGGCAAGAACCTGGTGGTCATGATGCTGGAATCCAGCGGCTTCACGGTGGTGGACCTGGGAGTGGATACGCCCGTGGACGCCTTCGTGCATGCCGTGCGCGAGCACTCGCCCGGGGTGGTGGGCATGTCGGCGCTTCTGACCACCACCATGCCGGTGATGAAGCAGGTCATCGATGCCCTGGAGAAGGAAAACCTGCGCCATACCCTGAAGGTGGTGGTGGGCGGGGCCCCCGTGTCCCCGGAGTTCGCCCGGGAGGTGGGGGCGGACGCTTACGCCGCCGACGCGGTGGCGGCGAGCGAGATATGCCGGGAGTTTTGCGGGTAGCGGGTTCCGCAGGGGGGTTGTACCAATCTGAAACCAGACCTGGCAGCCGGCCCGTTCGGGCCGGTTTTGCTTTGGGGCGGGCGCTTGCGGCGCCGTCGCCGTGCCCGCCGGAGGCAATGGCCCTGGAAGAATCCGATTAGCCGTGTCGGCCAAGAGATGGATGTTGAACTGCAAAGCCAAGGTGGCGGGAAGATTAACCGGAACCCATCCAACACCGGCCTGTCCGGTCCGGTTTTGATTTCGGGGCAGGGAAAAGCCCCCGCCGGGTCAGATATGTCCGGGGACGGGTTCGAAAAGTATCGTGCCGGCAGGCTGGTCACCGTGGGCGGGGTGCTGCCGTTCGGGGCCGGCCCGGAATGCGGCCGGATGACCCCGCGCACCGGCGATTTGCATGACGGGGACCCGGTGGTGGAGCGGCGGCGAAACCGGAGTGCAACCGCTCCACGGCGGTTGACCGCGACGGAGAAGGAAGCCGTCTTGAAAAGGCACAAAATCAAACATAATGCCGGCTTTGTCGTTATGGTGCTGGCTTCCGTGCCGGTTTGGCTGGTAAGTGCCGCCGGCGATCCGCGGGATCCGGCCTTCCGGTTCCAGTTGGCCGCCAGCCCTGGCCCGCCAGCAGTTCGCTGAGATTCGGTTCCAGGGTGCACCGTAGCGCCTTTCCGCTGTCTATGTTTGGCCATATATGTATCCGTATGATCTACCATTGATCTACCATTTTCCCTAGCTGCTCCTAACCCTTGCAGGTGAGAGCCCCCGGGCCCAGGGCGACGGTGGCCGCCCTGCGCTAAATCGTGGCCCGGCCGGGCTAGGGGGAGGATTCACCGCTCTTCCCGGGCATGCTAGGCCGGGGGAGAGCGTTTGTACGAAAGGGTACTGGAATACCTGATCGCCATGGGCGTGGCCGGCCTGACCCTGGGATCGTTTATCGAGGCCCTGGGGTTTCCTTTTCCGGGCGGCCCCTTGCTGCTTTTGGGCGGTTTTCTGGCCCACCGCGGCCACTGGCCGCTCTACCAGGTGGGAGCGGGGGCCTTTTTGGGCTTCACCGCGGGATCGCTTCTGGCCTTTTTCATCGGGCGCCACTTCGGCCTGCGGTTCATCCGGCGCTGGGGCCGCTGTCTCAAGATCACGCCGGCGCGTCTGGAGAGGACCAGGACCTGGCTGGACCGTTCGGCGGCCGGCTTCATCATCCTGGGCCGGTTCGTGCCCTGGGTCTCCAACGTCACACCGTACGCGGCCGGTTTGAGCCGTCTCTCGCCCGGTCACTTTCTCTTTTTCAACACCGTTTACACCGTCATGTGGGCGGGTCTTTACATTTCCCTGGGGCATGTCCTGGGCCGGCAGGCCCAGCCGGTGCTGGACCTGCTCAAAAGGCACCTGCCGCTTTCCGCGGCCCTGGTGTTTCTGGCCTGGCTGCTTTTTTTCCTGGTGAAACGGCGGGTGAAGCGCGGCCAAGGCACGGGATAGGGGGTTCGCCGCCGGGGACAGACTAAAATCATAGCGGCCCGCGTGAGCGGAGGTTTCGCCAGGGGGTGGCAATCGAGACCGGCCACCGGATCGAGGGCAACCGGCGCTGGACCGCCTTGGGCGCCGTGATGGAGAACAAAGGAGGGATACGGTGAGGTTCGCTATCGCCGGACCCGTAGCCCGCGACCACATTATCCTGCCGGCGGGGGATAGGCGGGAGAAATACGGGGCGGTGACGTACGCGGCCACGGCCATGGCCCGGCTTCTGGAGGGCACGCGGGACGAAGTGTTCTGCCTGTCCCACGTTGCGCCGGCCGATTATCCGGCCGTGGCGGCGCTCCTGGACCACCCCAACATCGACCGGTCCGGCCTGGTGGCGATGGAAGGGGGCGGCACCGAAATCGAACTGACCTATGTCAACGAACATGAGCGGATGAGCCGCCAGGTCAGGGTCATGCCGCCCCTGACCGTAACGGAGATGGACCGCTTGGCCGGTTGCCGGGCGGTGCTCCTGATGCCGTTGAACGATACCGACATCCCCCTGGCCGGGGTGCAAAAGCTGCGGGCGGACAACGATGCCGTATTGTTTCTCGACATCCACGGCCTGGTCACCGGGGTGGACGAAAGCGGCAGGAGGTTCGGCAAGCCCTGGGCGGACGCCGAAGCCTGGCTGGCCTGCCTGGACATCGTCAAGATGAACGGGGACGAGGCGCACCGGGTGGCGGGCCGTTCCATGCGCGACTACGAGGAATATGCCCGTTTCGCCGCCCGGTTGCTTCGGGCCGGACCCGAGACCTGCTGGATCACCTTCGGCGACCGGTCGTCCCTGCTGGCCTGGCGCCGGGAGGAGCGTATCGAGTGGGCCAGCGTGCCGGTGGTCACGGACCTCGGTCCGGTGGTGGACACCACCGGGTGCGGCGACGCTTCCAGCGCCGGGTTTGTCTACGCTTACGTCAAGGGCTACCGCCACCCGATCCGGTCGGTCATCATGGGCAATACCATCGGTTCCCTGAAAGCCACTTTCGGGGAAACGGACGCCTTTCCGCCCCGGCCGGAGATTTCGGGGGTCATCGGCGATCACTACCGTCAGTACCTGCACCGGCTGCTGGACGATTTCCTCGACCGGAGCCGGTTGATCGTGCGCGAACTCGACCGGTACGCGGACTGAAGCACGGGGTGGGTTGCCGGCGGAAAGTCGCCTGAAGACCATGGGGCTCATCCCCGTCTTCGGACGGAGGTCCAGGAAGGGGGACTACGACGTTGCAAGTTCTGTGTACCACCCAGACGGGGGTCACGGCCCTGGGACAGACCATGCGCGTGGTCGCGGTGGCCAAAGCGCTGCAACGCAAGGGACACGCCGTCCGGGTCCTGGCCGGGGCAAAGCAGCGCCCGGCCGTGACCGGACACGGGCTGGAGTTCGTGGCGGCGACGGACGTGCCCGAGTTGGGCGGGGGGATGTTTGCGGCCATGGCCGGGCCCCCTGACGAAGGCAGGATGGATCAAATCATGGCCCGTATGCGCGAGGTGTTACCGCGCCTTCTGGAGGCGGAAAAAGAAGTGGTGGCCCGGGAACGGCCCGACGTCGTGGTGTGCGGCAGTTTCACCGGTCCGCAGGCGGCCAGGGCCTTCGGCCTCCCCGCGGCCATGGTGATGCTGCAGCCGCACGGAACCAAAACGATCGAATTCATGACCAAACGGCTGGGCACGGCCGTGCGGGAGAAGACGGCGGGCTTTCTGGCCGCGGCCGACCTGCTCGTCATGGAAGGCATGCCCGAGTTGGACGGCGGGATGGGGCGCGCTCTCCGGGAAACGGGCTTCGCCGCTTTGGAGGACAGGATCCGCTACACCGGGCCGCTTTTGGCCGAGGACCCCGGGGACCTGCCCGGACAGGGGGAACTGAAAGGCCGCCACGGCGCGGCAGCGGACCGGCCCCTGGTCTACGTCACCATCGGGGGCGGCACGCCGCTCATCGGCGGGGAATTCCTGGCCCTGGTGCTGGAGGCTTTCCGCCGGATGCCCCGGGTACAGGGCGTGGTGGCGACCGGCCTGGGCCTGGATTCGAAGCGCCTGGAAAATCCGCCGGACAACGTGGCCGTGCGCGGCTTCGTGCCCGGCACCGAATTGATCAAGGCCTCCGACGTCACGGTTTTTCACGGCGGATCCTCCACCCTGATGACCTGCATCGCCTGCGGGCGCCCGGCGGTGGTGGTCCCCTCCATGGCCGAGCAGGAGGACAACGGGGCCGTGCTGGCCCAACACGGGGCCGCGATCGTCCTGGACAAGCCCAGCCTGAGCGCCCGGAGCCTGTGCGAGGCGATCCAAAAAGTCCTGGAGGACGCCTCCTTCCGCGCGGGGGCGCGAAGGCTGAAGGAGTTGGCCGCCCGGTACGGAGGGGCGCCGGCGGCCGCGGCCATGGTGGAAGGACTGGCAGGGGGGGCTTCGTCCTGAAGGCCCTGGTGCTGGCCGCCGGGCGGGGAACCCGCCTGCGGCCCCTGACCGACTATGTCCCCAAACCCATGCTACCGCTGCACGGACGGCCGCTCCTGGAATGGGCCCTCCTGCCGCTCATCGCCTGCGGCGTGAGGGATTTCGTGGTGGCGGTGAGCCACCTGGCCGACCAGATCACCAACTATTGCGGCGACGGCGCCCGGTGGGGGGTGCGCATCGCGTACAGCCGCGGCCTCAAACCGGCCGGCAAGGCCGGGGAGGTCTGGGCCGCCCGCCGTCTGCTGGCGGAGGGCCCCTTTCTGGTGGTGCCGGGCGACACCGTCTGCCACCTGGATTACCAGGACCTGGTGGCTTTTCACGAGAGGCACGGCGGGCCGGTCACGGTGGCCTTCTCCACCCGCTACCGCCTGGAGGTGGGAACGGCCCGCCTCGACGAGAGCGGCCGGGTGCGCGAATTCCGGGAAAGACCCAACCTGGACCAGCCGGTCAGCACGGGGGCCTACGTTTTGGACGGGCGCATCTTTCCCTACATCGGGAAGTTCGATCCCGAGCACCGGGAGGTCGACCTGCCGGCCGACGTATTCCCGCTCCTCCTTGGTGAGGGTGCTCCCATTTACGGGTACGCGGGGGATTACGCCTGGTGGGACGTGGGGCGGATGAGCGATTACGACAGCCTTCTCTCGCTCTCCCCGCGCGAGGTCCGGGCGGTCCTGCCGTGGGGGGGCGAAGATGGGCATTTTTAAAGCCTGCGACATTCGCGGCGTTTTCGGCCGGGAACTGACCGGGCGTGACGCCTACGCCCTGGGCCGGGCGGCCGGGACCATGGCGGGGACCACCGGAGGGGCCCTGGTGGCCGGCGACGTGCGCCTCTCCACCCCGGTCCTGCAGGAGGCGCTATGCCGGGGCCTGGTGGACGCCGGTTGTCGCGTGTGTGACGCCGGCATCCTGACCACCCCGGCCTTCTATTTCGCCGCCCGTCATACCGGCGCTGCCCTGGGCATCATGGTGACCGCCTCGCACAATCCCCCGGAATACAACGGCTTCAAGCTGCTGATCGACAAGATGCCCGTGCGTCCGGAGGAACTGGCCGCCTTGCGAAAAACCATGGCGGAGAAGCTTCCTCCCGCCGGTCCGGGATCGTACCGGCGGGAGGAGGGCTGGCTGGAGCGGTACCGGGCCTTTCTGCTCGCCATCTTCCGGCCGGGGCGGAATCTCGCAGTCGTCGTGGATTGCGGCAGCGGCGCCTCTTCCCTGGTGGCGCCCGGGGTATTCCGGTCCCTCGGTTACCGGTTGACGGAACTCTATTGCGCCCCTGACGGACGGTTTCCCCACCGGTCCCCCAACCCGGCGCTTCCCGAAAACCTGGCCGGTCTGTGCCGGCGGGTCGTGGCCGCAGGCGCCGCGCTGGGCGTCGCTTACGACGGGGACGGCGACCGGGTGGCCTTTGTCGACGAGACCGGGCGGCCCCTGGCCAGCGACCGGGTGCTGGCTCTTTTGGCCCGCCACTTGTTGGCCCGGCAAAAGGGCGTGGTGGTCTACGACAGCAAATGTTCCCTGGTCGTCCCCGAGGAGGTGGCGGCCCGGGGCGGGACACCGGTCATGGCCCGCTCCGGCCACGGGTTCGTGGGGCGGGAGTTCCGGGACCGGGGCGCCCTCGTGGCCGGCGAACTCTCCGGCCATTTTTTCTGGCGCGACCTGGGTTTCGACGACGGCCTGTTCTCCTCGCTGGTCCTGGCCGAACTGCTCTGGGAAAGCGGCGTCCCCCTTTCCCAACTGGACCGCTCCCTGCCCCGCTACCTGATCACCCCCGACATCCGGATCCCTTTTGCCGGCGACGCGGACGCCCTGATGGAAGAGGTGGCCGCCAGGCTGGCCGGCTATCCCGTGTCCCGCCTGGACGGGGTCCGGCTGGACACCGGGGGCGCCTGGGCCATGATCCGTCCTTCCATAACCGAACCGCTGGTGACCGTGCGTGGCGAAGGGAAGACGGCCGAACGCCTGGCAGCGGTCCTGGACCTGCTGGTTTCGGTATTGCCGGAGGATCCGGGAGGCCGGGCGGCCCGCGCCACGGCACCCTGGCGCGGGGGGGAATCCGGCGCCGGCACGTGACGCCGTCCCCGCGGTTCTGGTATAATACCGGCGGGCGGAAAAAAGGACGGGGGGATGGGGGATGACGAAACAGGCGTTGTTGGTGATGGACGTGCAAAACGGGATCGTGGCGCGCTTTGCGCCCCCACCGGAGGTGATGGACCCCTTCCGGCGGGCGGTGGAGGCGGCCCGGGCCTTCGCGGTGCCGGTGCTGTTCGTGCGCGTCGCTTTCCGGGAAGGCTGCCCGGAGGTCAGCCCGCGCAACAAGTCGTTCGCGGCGTTGTCCCGGGGGGAAGGTTTGGCCCTGGCCGGCGCGGCGGCGGAGATCCACGCGTCGGTGGCCCCCCGGCCCCTTGAACCGGTGGTGACCAAACTGCGGGTGAGCGCTTTCACCGGCAGCGACCTGGAGGTCATCCTCCGTTCCCGGGGCATCGACACCCTGGTGCTTGCGGGGATCGCCACCAGCGGCGTCGTCCTTTCCACCCTGCGGGAGGCGGCCGACCGGGATTACGGCCTGGTCGTCCTGAGCGACGCCTGTCTGGACGCCGATCCGGAGGTGCACCGGGTGTTGATAGAAAAGGTGTTCCCGCGCCAGGCGGAGGTCATGACCGTGGCCGAATGGACCGGTTCGTTGGTTGCAAAAAGACGACGGGAGGGATAAAGAATGGAGTTGGCGGGAAACACCGTCCTGGTCACCGGGGGCGGGGCCGGCATCGGGCTGGCGCTGGCCGGACGGTTCATCGGCGCCGGCAGCCGGGTGATCGTTTGCGGCCGGCGGGAAGATAAGCTGCAGGCAGCACGGGACAAGTTTCCGTCGTTGGAGGTTCGCGTCTGCGACCTGTCCGTGGCCAGCGAGCGGCGGTCCCTGTTCGAGTGGATCAAAGCCGATTTCCCGGAATTGAACGTGCTGGTGAATAACGCCGGCATCCAGCATCGCATAAATCTATGGGAGGCGGACGCCGGGTGGGATCACTACCACCGGGAGATACAGACCAACCTGGAGGCGCCCATACATCTGTGCCTGCTTTTCCTTCCCTTCCTGGCCGGCAAGCGGGGCGCCGCCATCGTCAACGTCTCCTCGGGACTGGCCTTCACGCCCGGGGCGTTCGCTCCCATATACAGCGCCACCAAGGCGGGGCTGCATTCCTTCACCATGAGTCTCCGCCATCAGGCGGCCGGCAAAAACGTAGGTGTGGTCGAGATCGCGCCGCCGGCCGTCAACACCGACCTGGGCGGAGCGGGCCTGCACACCTTCGGGGTGCCGCTCGACGAGTTCGCCGACGCCGTGTTCGAAGGTCTCCGAAACGGTGATCCGGAAATCGGCTACGGGACTTCCAAACAGGCCCTGCGCATGTCCCGGGACGAGATCGACGAGACCTTCCGGCGGATGAACAGCAGGATTTAGACAGGGGGAGCGGACCATGATCCACGACCACATTCTATCGACCATTTCCCATACCGTTCTTAGCAACGTAAGCACACCTCACCATAGACCACTATTTACGCAACAGGAGGGAGTCTTCTCGGGATGACGTAAGGGTTGACACGCACATGTCTTCCCCGCCATCCGCAGAGCCATCCGCCGTGATATTCCCACTGTCGCGTGTTGGTCCTTAGCTTTGGTTCACCGCGTCGCCCCGACAAAATTGGAAACCACTCATTCTGTGACGTGAACGGCCTCGCCACCGCCGCGCCCCTGTAGGACACGGCCTGCCGGTAGGCTTTGGCAGCCTGAGCCAGTTTGCGTCCACTGGCTTTTTTCTCTTCCCTGGCCTGAGCACGGGCTTGTTCTTCCGAGTAGTATTCAACACCTATGTTTAATGCGGCCACGTAGTCACGGTCCGCGTTGTAACCGCACGCCTGACAGTGAAACCATGAATACCGTCTTGGCCGGTGCTTGGTCCCCGGCTTGTCCGCCGTCCGCCCATACGATCCGGACTTGCGCCGGGGCTCGAAATTAGGAGGGTGATCCACTACGGGCTGGTGATCGGCCCCGCAGTGCGGACAACGATGGCTTGTCCCCCGGGGCCAGATGAGTCTCACCTTGATGCCCACCCGCTTGGCCTTGTACTGGAGTTTCTCTATGATCACGGACCGGATCTGGCTGTTGATCCGCCAGTTGAGATCGGGGTTTCCGGTTTTGCTTTTCAGACTGCCCAGCCACTCGCCCACGATCACCGCGCACTCCGATTCCCGGGCCAGATCCAGCAAAAAATTGGCCGCATGATGCGCCAACTGGTCCTGTAGTTCGCCATACCGCCGCCAGACGTTGCTCAACTCTTCCCGCGTCTTTTGTTCCTCCCGGGCCAGGGCCTGCTGATCCGCCGGTCCCGCGGCCTGATGAAGGTCTCTGAGATTATCGGCCTTTGCCCGCAGAAGTGAGGCGTGCGCGCGAAGTTCCTTGAGCGTGGCGTATAAGCCGCCCACCTTCAGAAAGAAGGGCCGGGTCAACTGTCTTACGTTCCCCTCTTCGTCCATCTCCAGGATTACCGCCGTGATCAGCTTGCGCAGGCCCCAGTCGAAGGCCACTATCCGCCGGGCCTTGCCCCGGCGCGTGCCCTTGGGCACAGCCCCGATCTTCAGGTCCAGCACCCACCGTCCGTCCGGAAGCTGACGCAGATCGGGAGCCTGCAGCCTTCCCCCGCGAGCCAACTCGCTGACCACGATCTCCGGCAAGGCCAGCCTAAATGCGCACCACGACCAGTCATCCGCTCCCGGATCCGGTCTGTCCGGCAGCAAAAGCTCAATATCCAGGGACCTGCCGTCATCCACCGGAGTATAGCGTACGGCCTGGCCGTGACGGGCTCCGTCATCCGCCGCATACGTCAGGAGACACCGGCTCATGCGCGGCGGCCTTTGTAGTTCGGTGTAACTCCCGGCTATGGGCGCGGGCGCGGCCTCGTCGTACAAAGCCGCCCACTCGGACCAGGTGAGCCCGTTCCACCTCCGCCCGGTGCGCCGCCAGCAGTCGGCGCGCATCTGCTCGGCCACGCCCAACAAAAGCCCGGCCTTCGGCGGGTCCTCCCCCTCGTGCGTCGTCTCCCAAAGATCCCGGGCTTGCAGTACCAACGGATACAGCCTGCCCTGCTCCAAAAGGTTTTCCTTTTCTTCGACCGCGACCAGCGCCGTAAAAGCCTGGCGGCGCGCTCCCTGGGAGACTATCGAACGACCCACGGTTTCCAGAAGACAGCGACCCACCCGCGAGGGGGCCCATTCCGGTTGGAAGCCCAAATCCCCGTGTTTCCAGACCGGTTTGGACCAGCCGGGCGCCGTTTCCAGGACGTCTTCCCGGTGCAGTTCACCAAGCCGCCGATTCATCCAGGGCAACGCCTTCTCCGCCAGCCAGCCCAGGCGCCGGGCTAAATCGATATCCTTGGACTGGATGGATGCCGTTTTCGGCAGAACTACGGAATAAGCCAGCGTAACGCTCGACCCGATTAATCCCTGTTTGGTATCCCACGCCTGAAGAAGGTGGCCTGTCTCGTTTTCGTCGAGGTGATCCAGCACCGCAAGCCTGGTTTTCTTCATTCCCTGGCTTTTCGCCCACGCGGCCAGTGCGCTTTTGACCGCCTTGGCCTGTGGCAGGTTCTCCCCTTCTTTCGCCGTATACCTGAGCGCCAGCACACGCGGATTGTCACATGACACCCACTCCGACGGCACGCCTATGCCGGGCGGCGATCCGGGATCAAAAGACCCGCTTTTGTCCTCCGGCATCAGCAGCACGGCGTACCGCTCACGAACCTTGGGAGACACGATCTTTCACCGCTTTCACCAGGTCCCTGGCTTTACTGTGGCTTCTCAGGCCGTACAGACGGCCGGAGAAACTGGTCACGATGGAAATCAGGTCGTCGACCAGTTCCTCCTGCAACGACTTTTTGTCATCCTCACCGTC
>Ga0078972_1007720_pt1 | contig 23559 bp, 18 predicted proteins | sample YelNatPaOPGAMG01_FD_67568 | JGI IMG/M metagenome (GOLD analysis project Ga0078972, IMG submission 67568) | Hot spring thermophilic microbial communities from Obsidian Pool, Yellowstone National Park, USA - OP-RAMG-01 (SPADES assembly) (version 2) | ecosystem: Environmental > Aquatic > Thermal...
GGTGGCAAGGCAGGCTCCAACCCCCACTCCACATCCCTTTATGAAAGCCCTGTTTGGCGCGCTGCGGACATCAGAATATACTCAACCTCTGTGCATGCAGGTGTTGACACCATAGGGAATGGGGTTGGTCATCATGAGCTTGTTCCAGTTTGTGCTGGTAGCATTGGCCGCTGCGGCCGCCGGCGCCATCAATGCGCTGGCTGGCGGCGGCACACTGATTTCGTTCCCGGCGCTGGTCGCGGTGGGGATTCCGCCGGTGGCCGCGAACGTCACCAATACGGTGGCCCTGAGCCCCGGGTACCTCTCGGCGACCTTTGCCCAGTTGAAGGACCTGCGTGGCCAGGAGAAGCGGCTGTGGCTGGTGGCGCCGGCCGGCGTCGTCGGCGGGCTCATCGGCGGTTATCTGCTGTTGAACACGGGGGGGAAGCTGTTCAGTGAGCTGGTGCCCTATCTGATCCTGCTGGCCTCGGGCCTGCTGGCGGTGCAGGACCCGGTGCGGGGCTGGCTGATCCGGCGCTCGGGGCGGGCGTCGGCCTCGGCGACGCTGGAAAAGCTCGTGTGGCTGCCCGTCGGCGTGGCCGCGATCTATGGCGGCTATTTCGGCGCCGGGCTTTCCGTGATTGTGCTGGCGGTGTTGGGCCTGGTGCTGGAGGACTCGCTGACGCGCCTCAACGCCCTGAAACAGGCCGTCTCTTTCAGCACCAATATGGCCGCCGCTATCTTTTTCGTCTTTTCCGGCAAGGTCGTGTGGATCGTGGCGCTGGTGATGGCGGTCGGCGCCATTGCGGGCGGGATGCTCGGCGGCCGGCTGGCGGGGCGCGTCAAGCCAGCGACCCTGCGCTGGATCGTGGTCACGATCGGTGTGATTGTGGGTATCATCTACTTGGTGCGCTGAGACTCTGGGGTGAGGTAGACCTGACAGGTTTTCTAAACCTGTCAGGTCTACCTCTATTCTTCCCTCAATGGCCGTTGTTGTTGTGATGCGCCAACAGGGTGAACACATCCTCCAGGGTGGGCTCTACAGTCTCGACAGCAGCCACGGTGATGCCCTGCCCGGCGAGCTTGGCGGCCAGTGTCGCCGGGGTCCATTCGTCGGAGGCGATAATGACCTGGGCGCGGTCGCCGTGCAGGCGGGCCTGGGCGATGCCGGGCAGAGCGCTCAGAAGCTCGATGGCTTCGAGCAGGGGCGAGGCGTCCAGCGCCCATGCCGCGCCGCGCAGGTGTCGCGCTTTGAGCGCGCTGGGGCTGTCAAAGGCCAGCAGGCGCCCGCTATGCATGAACCCGACCCGGCTGCAATGCTCGGCCTCGTCCATATAGTGGGTCGTCACCATGATGGTCGTGCCGCCGGCGGCCAGCTCATAGATCAGGTCCCAGAACTCGCGGCGGGCTACCGGGTCCACGCCGCTGGTGGGCTCGTCGAGGAAGAGCAGAGGCGGTTGGTGGACCAGGGCGCAGCCCAGCGCCAGGCGCTGCCGCCAGCCCCCTGAAAGGTCGCGCGCCGGAGTGCCGGTGCGTTTCTCCAGCCCGGCCATCTGGAGTATCTCGACCAGCCGCTCTTTCTCCCTCTCGCGGGGCACATCATAGGCCCCGGCGTAGAACTCGAGGTTCTCGATCACCGTCAGGTCATCGTACAGGGCGAATTTCTGTGACATGTAGCCGATGCGCGACTTGACGGCCTCCGGCTTGTGGACGACATCGACCCCCAGCACCTGGATAGAGCCCTCGGTGGGGCGCAGCACCCCGCACAGCATGCGGATGGTCGTTGTCTTGCCTGAACCGTTCGGCCCCAGGTAGCCGACAATCTCCCCCGGCTGGACCGTGAAGGACACATGATCCACGGCAGTAAAGCTGCCGAACCGCCTGGTCAGGCCCTGCACGCTGATAGCGGGCGTCCCTTCACTAGCCATGGCTCAACTCTCCAGCAAATGCATGAACACATCCTCGAGCGTCGGGCTGACGGGCCTGAGGTGGATGAGGGTGACGCTGGCGGCCGCGAGTGCATTGGGCAGGCGCGCCAACGGCCCGGCCGCCTCGCGCACGCGCAGGTGCAGGCGATCGCCAAAGGTCTGCACATCTTCCACGTCGGGGTCTTTAGCGGCCACGCGCCGGGCCTCTCCCTGGGGCTGGGCCGCCAGCTCGAGCACGCGCCCCTGCAGGCGATTGATCAGCTCGCGTGGCGTGCCATCGAGCAGGGCCTGGCCTTTGTTCATAAAGATGACGCGGTTGAAGCGCATGGCCTCATCCATGTAGGGTGTGCTGACCAGCACTGCCGACCCCGCCCGCATCAGCCCGATGAGCAGGTGCCAGAACTCCTGCCGGGCGACCGGGTCGACGCCGCCCGTCGGCTCGTCGAGCAGCAGCACCTGCGGGCGGTGCACAAGGGCCGTCGCCAGCCCGAGCTTTTTCTGCATGCCGCCGGAGAGGGCGATGGCCGGGCGGTCGGCGAATTTCGCCAACCCCGCGAACTCGAGCAACTCCCGCGAGCGGGCGCGGCGCTCAGCGCTGGGGATGTCGAAAACCTCGCCAAAGAAATCGAGATTCTCGGCCACGCTCAGATCACCGTAGAGGCTGAAAGCCTGCGCCAGGTAGCCGATATGCTCCCGTGCGCGCTCGACCTGCCTGGGCAGCTCATAGCCGGCGACGCGGATCCGCCCGCTCGTGGGGTTGAGGGCGCCGCAGAGCAGGCGCATGGCTGTCGTCTTGCCTGCGCCGTCGGGCCCCACCAGGCCGACCATCTCACCGGGCCGCACCTGCAGGTTCAGGCCGTCCACGGCGCGCAGGGAGCCGAACGTCTTGACCAGGTCCTCGGTTTCGAGCAGAAATTCCTTATCCATATCACTTTTGGGCAAAGGTTACATCGGCCGGCGTGCCGGGCTTGAGGGCCAGGTCGGGGTTGGCGATGCTCAGGCGTACGGCAAATACGGTGTCTTTGCGGCCCTCGGTAGTCTGCACATTGCGCGGGGTGAACTCGGCCTGATCGGCAACGCGCAGCACCGTGGCCGTAAAGGTGCGATTGGGATAGGCATCGACATGAACCGAAGCCTGCTCACCGGGGGTGACGCGCGCAAACTCTTCCTCCGGCAGATAGACGGTCACCTCGAGAGAGTTGAGCTGGCCGATCTGGAACAATGTCGCCCCGGCCATGGCCATCTCGCCCGGCTCGATACTGCGCGAAAGGATCACGCCATCTATGGGAGCCGTCACCGTGACTTTGTTCAACTGGAGCTGAATGGCCTGCACCTGGGCCTTGGCCGTGTCGACCTGACCCTGCGCCGCCGCCAGTTGCTGCGCTCGCGTGCCGGCCTTGAGCGCATCGAGCTGAGACTGGGCAAGCTCCACCTGCGCCGCCGCTGCCTTCTCATCATAGGAGGTGTAGGGCTGCTTGGCCAGGGCTAATTGGGCCTGGGCAATGCGCACCGCTTCTTCGGTCTGCGAGATGACCTCAGGGGTAGAGCCGGCCTGGAGCTGGGCGAGCCGCGTCTCGGCCTGCTGCACGCCCGTTTCTGCCGCGGCCACCTGCGCCTGGGCCGCGGTGCACTGGTACGAGGGCGCCATCTTGTTCCCGCAGATGCCATCACGGCTGCTCTGAGCAGCCCACAGGGCGTCCTTCGCCTGTTCGACGGCCAGCCTGGCCAGGGCGATGTCCTGGTCGGTTGCCCCCTTTTTCACCTGATCCAGCTTGGCCTGCGCCGCCGCCAGGTTCGCCTCGGCCTGGGCAACCGTCTCGGGCCGCGGCCCCGCCTTGATGGCATCGAGCTTGGCTTGCGCCGCGTCCAGGGCCGCCTGGGCCTGGCGCAACTGCTCGGCCGTCGGCCCGGCCGCGAGCAGGTCATAGTTGGCCTGCGCCGTCTGGAGGGCGGCCTTGGCCTGGGCCAGTTGGGTCTGCAGGGTCGCATCGTCGAGCTTGGCCAGCGCCTGCCCAGCTTTCACGCTCTGCCCCTCTTCGGCCAGCACCTGGAGCACACGCCCATTGAGGTCCGACGAGAGGTTCACCACGCGCGTTTCGATGGTGCCCGAGGCCGTCAGCGCATGGTCGGCGGCCTGGTTGCGGTCCAACACATAACAGCCCCCGGCTGCTGCCAGCACAACAATGACCGCTACGATAGCAACGATCCTGAATCCGCCTGACAGGCGAGATGATTTCATAGAGATACCCCTTTCCAGAGTTTGAGTCTAGTCGAGTGTCTTGCGGAAGCGGAGCGCTGCGAGCCCCAGCAGGGCCAATGCAAAGGCCGTCAGGGCGAGAACCTGGGGCAGGATCAGCTCCAAGCCTGCTCCCTTGATGACGATGGCGCGCAAGACCTGCAAGAAATAGGTCAAAGGCAGTAGCTTGGCGATGGCCTGCAGGACGGGCGGCAGGGCGGCGACGGGGAAGATGAACCCCGAGAGCATCATGGACGGCAGCATGATGGGCATGACCATGAATTGGGCCTGCTGTTGGGTGCGGGCAAAGGTTGACACCAACAGGCCCAGGCCCAGGTTGGGCAGCAGGAAAAGCGCGCTGATGGTCAGCAAGAGGGCAAAGCTGCCACGGATGGGCACATGGAACCACAGCGTGCCCACAAGGAGGATAAGGAGGACATTCGCCATGGAGACGATGACGTAGGGGGTGATCTTGGCGATCACCAGCTCCCAGTTGCGAATGGGCGTCACGATCAGTTGCTCGATGGTGCCGCGTTCCCGCTCCTTGACGATGGCCGCCGAGGTCAGGTTCGTCGTCGTCATCATCAGGATCATGGCGATCAGCCCGGGAACCAGGTTATAGCTGCTCTGCATATCCGGGTTGTAGAGCACGCGGGTGCGCACGTCCAGGGGTGAGTCGGCGCTCATCACCGGGCCGCGGGCGGCCAGTTGTTCCAGGCGAATCTTGGCTCCCTGCGCCTGGCCGACGAGGGTAGCGGCCGAGAGGGCGGTGCTGGCGATGGTCGAGTCGGAGCCGTCAATCAGCACAGCTACCGTTGCCGTGCGGCCTGCAGCCAGGTCATCGGCGTATTGGGGCGGGATCATGATGGCCACGCGGGCCTGCCCGCCCTGGATCAATCGTCGGGCGTCGGCCTCGCTATAGACCACATAGTCGAGGGCGAAATAACCGGTGGCCCGATACGCGTCCAGCAGGGCGCGGCTCGCCTGGCTGTTATCCTGGTCGAACACCACCGTGACCACATTGCGCACATCCATGTTGGTGGCATAGCCCAGCAGAAGTAACTGCAGGATGGGCATAATGAAAATCATCACCACCGTGCGCGGGTCGCGCCGCATGTGGGTCAGTTCTTTGCGCATTAGCGCTCGTAAACGTCGCATCGACTTGCTCCTTCCGGGGCAGGGGCGATGATGGCGCGGCAGGCGCGAGCCCGCAAGGCGCCAGTTGGGAAAAAAGCATCGTCGCTGGTTGGGCGTGCGTATTGCCGGGGCGTGCGCTCCGGTATACCCCGTTCAGCGGGCTGTAACAGGGCCCGGCTCTTCCGTGGGGGGAAGCTTGCCGTGGTCGCACGGGGACAGGTCCGCAGAGGCGATAGCGAGCAGGGCCTGCAGCGCCTGTGACAGGCCAGCCAGGTCCTGATCGCTCAGGCGCCGCAGCCAATTCACCAGGCGCTGGTGGCTCCCTTGGAGCTGCTCGACCAGCTCGCGGCCGTGGGCAGAGAGCTCGACCAGCGTGCGCCGCCGGTCGGCCGGGTCCTCTGTTCGCGTCACCAGGTTGCGCCGGACGAGCACGTTGACCAGAAGGCTGGCGGCCGGCTTGCCGATATCCAGGGCCTGAGCCAACCCGCCGACCGGCAAAGGGCCGCTGTGCGCAATCACCTGGAGCGCCTTGAGCTGGCTCATCGTCAGGTCGAGCCGAGACCACAGGGGGGCGATATTGGCCTGCAGTTGATGGACGAAGCTTTTCTGCAGCCCCACCACCTGCTCGATCATCTGCTCGCGCTCAGCGCCCGCTAATAGTTTCTGTTCCATGAAACTATTATAGGCAGAGTAATTGATTTGGTCAAAATGAACGAAAAGCATATATCGGTGAGTTGAAAGTGCTGGGGTGCGAGGACGCTTTGGAGCACGAAAGGCGCGAAAAGGTTGAGCCAGGTGGCGTTGATAAACAATCATATGGCCGGAGTGTGGCTTGTGCCTTTCGCGCCTTTCGTGCTCCAAAGTGCTTATTCTGCCCGAATCACAACCTCCGCCGGCTCGATCCCATCGGCCTGGGCGCGCAGGTGGATCTCGCCCGACTGCTCGCCTGCCTGTACGACGGCCAGGCAGCGGCCGCGGAAGGCCCGGCGCGTGTGCCCCCGGTAGGGCTCTTCGCTGCGCGGGTTGCTGTTGCCCACGGCGGCGATGGCGCCCGGCCCCTGGATAGTGAAGAACACCTGTGGCTCGGCGGTGGGGTGCACTCGCCCCTCCGCATCGAGGATCTCGACGGTGACGTAGCTCAGGCTGCCCGGCGCAGCCTTGATGGCGGCGCGGTCGGGGCTCAGGCGGATGCGTGCGGGGGCGCTGCACGTCTGGAGGGTGCATTCGGCGCATGGCTTACTGCCCTGATAACCGACGGCCCTGAGCGCGCCCGGCTCATAGGGCACGTCAAAGGTGGCCATAAAACGCTCCCGGCGGGTGGTCGGCTGCGCGCCCAGCGAGCGCCCGTTCAGGAAGAGCTCGACCTGCTCACAGGCCGAGTAGACGTCTACCTTGAAGGTCTCTCCCTCACGGCCCGGCCAGGTCCAGTTGGGCCAGACCTCGGGCCAGCCCCAGTAGGAGGGCTCGAGCTTGGGCTCGGCGGGCAGGGGGGTGTGCACGGCGATGTAGAGCGGGTCGCCCCGCTGCCAGAGCACGTCGCGGTAGTAGGATTGCGGTCGCTTGAAGCCGCAGAGGTCCATGTCGCCGCAGTTGGCCTGGTGCCAGGGATAGCCGGGGAGGTGCTCCTTCTCGCCCACGGGGCGCAGGCGGCCGATGCCCGCTTCCCCCAGGTAATCGAGAGAGGTCCAGACGAAATCGCCGATCACATAGGGCAGGTCCTGCACATCCATCCAGTGCTCAAAGGCCTCCATGGGCACCGATTCCAGGCCGACCATCACGCGCTCGGGGTGCCGCTCGTGGTCGGGGCGGTACTGCTTCTCCTGATAGTTGTAGCCACCGACATCGAGGGCGGCAAAGACGGGGTCCGTCTGCGCCCACTCGCCGGGGCCCCAGAGGCCGCAGATGGCTGAGGTAATGGGCCGGGTCGGGTCCAGCGAGCGCACATGGTCGGCCAGCATGCGCGCGACCTGCGCACCGCCGCTGCGGCCGTCGCGCTCGTTCACCTCGTTGCCGATGCTCCACATGATGATACTGGGGTGATTGCGGTCGCGCCGGACCATGCTCTCGATATCGCGCTGCCACCAGTCATCGAACGCGACGTGGTAATCGCCCGGATTCTTGCCTTCGCGCCAGCAGTCAAAGGCTTCGTCGATCACGAGCATGCCCAGGCGGTCACAGGCCTCGAGAAAGGCAGGCGCAGGCGGGTTGTGGGCGCAACGGATGGCGTTATAGCCGGAGGCCTTGTGCAGCTCGACTTTGCGCTCCTCGGCGCGGTCGAAGGAGGCGGCGCCGAGCACACCGTTATCGTGGTGCACGCAGCCGCCACGGAGCGCCAGGGGCCGGCCGTTGAGGAGGAAGCCCAACTCGGCATCGACGTGCAGGCTGCGGATGCCAAAGGGGGTAACTTCCGTATCCACCACCTGCCCTGCCACGAGCACCTCCGTTTCCAGGCGATAGAGGTTTGGCGTATCGGGCGACCAGAGCTGGGGCGCGGCCACGGTCAGCTCGCGGGCGAACTCGCGCCGGCCGTGCGCGGCGAGGGTCTCCGCCGTTTCGGTTACGGCAGCTATCGAGCCATCGGGCGCAAGGACGCGCGAGCGGAGGGTCACAGGCTGCGCGGAGGCGGTGTCATTCTCGAGGGTGGTGCGCACCCGCACTGTGGCCGCCTCGGCCGAGACCACGGGTGTGGTGACATAGACGCCCCAGTGCGCCACGTGCACCGGCCCCGCCGTCAGCAGCCACACGTGCCGGTAGATGCCCGAGCCAGAGTACCAACGGCTGTTCATCAGGGTACTGTTATCCACCCGTACACGCAGGGTGTTCTCGGCGCCGGGTTTGAGGTAGGGCGAGAGGTCCAACACGAAGCTCGTATAGCCGTAGGGGTGCCGACCGAGGAAATGCTCGTTCAGCGAGACCTCGGCGTTCATGTACACGCCTTCGAACTCGACCATCACCTTCTGGCCGCGCCATTCGGGCGGCGCGGCGAACGTCTTGCTATAGAGCCCCCGACCCATGGGGAAGAAACCGCCGTCGGGGCCGGAGGGGTTATCTGGCCGGCGCTCGCCCTCGATGGACCAATCGTGGGGCAGATTCACCGTTCGCCACGCCGGGTCGGCAGCGTCGGGCCAGCGCAGGCGATATGAATCGTCCAGACAAAAGCGCCAGTTGTGGTCAAAGCATTGCTTTTCCATTTCTGTCTCCTTTGAGGGTGACGGTAAAGGTTGTCCCTATGCCCAACTGACTCTGTACATCGATCCGGCCGTTGTGCTCATCGACCACCTGTTTGGCGATGGAGAGGCCCAGGCCGGTACCCTCCTTTTCCATGGCTCGAGCATTGGGCGCCCGATAGAACTCGGCAAAGAGATGTTCCAGGGCCTCACTGGGGATGCCAATGCCCGTGTCGGCGACAGTGAGGATGAGATCATCACCTTCCCGATGCAGACGAACCTGAACTTGGCCAGCCGAGGGGGTGTACTTGATCGCATTGTCCACGAGATTGGTGACCAGCCTCTCCAAGTGGTCCGGAATGCCCCACAGCTCATAACTGCCGGGCGCTATCTCAAGAGACAGTGCCACTCCCTTCCCATCGGCGCGCAGCCGCAGCAGGCCCACAGCCCGTTCGGTCACAGTCTGCAGGTCAACCTGCGAAAGCTCGCGCTGCAAGCGATCGAGGCGGCCGGCAGCGAGGTCGAGCAGATCGTTGACCAGAGAGATCAGAGATTCCGTCCGTCGTTGGGCTCGCTGCAATAACTCAGTCCCCTTGTCGTTCACCGGCCCGGCATAGCCAGCCAGGAGCACGTCCAACAGGCTCTGCACGGCCGCCAAGGGCGAGCGCAACTCGTGCGCCACAAGCTGGACGAACCGTGATTTGGCCTGGTCCAGCTCTTCCAACTGCCGATAGGCGCGGGCGTTATCGATCGCTACTGCCCCGGCGCTGGCGATGGCCTCCAGGAAGCTCGTATCAGCCGGCGCATAAAAGTAGCAGACGGCGGAATAGACACGTATCACGCCGATCGGCTGCCCTTTGGCAATCAGTGGGGCGCAGAGGATCGAGCAGATTCCTTCGCGCGCGACCTCTTCATGGTACTGCAAGCGCGGATCTGTGGGGGCGTTGAGGACCATGACGGTCTTACCCTGCAGCGCTTCCTGATCGAGCAGGCTATGGGCCGGCTCTACCGGCCCCTTTTTCCAATAATCCTGGCTCAAGCCATAGGCTGCTACCAGCTCCAGGCGCTTTCCGTCGTCGGTCAGAAGGCGAACGGAGCAGCCCTTGGCATTCATGATCTCGGTGGTGGTACGCACCAGCCGGTTGAGCACCTCGTCGAGCTGCAGACTGGACGAGAGGTCAATGGAGGTCTCATAGAGGGCCTGGGTGCGGCGGTTGAGGTCCTGCAGGCGAGACTGCAGGCCCAGCATCTCCAGGTCCCGGCGGCGCAGGCTGCGCGTGACACTGGTGGCCAGAAACACGGTGATGTAGAGGGTCGTCGTGAAGAAGAACAGGACAGCCACCAGATAAACCGGCCGATTATAGAGACCCAGGGGCAAATAGTTCAGCAAGGGCTGGTGCTGCCAGAGGCCGGTGTATTCCAGACCAGCCAATCCTGCCAGCAACACCGAGGCCAGGGCTGCCTGCATTGCCGCCTCTCGAGGCGAAAGGAGCACGCAGGCAATGACAACGTGCAGCAAGTAATAGGGCGCCAAGGGGCTCTCGATGCCGCCCGTCCAGTGCAGCAGCAATGTCAGCGCCAGCCAGTCCGCAGCCACCTGGCTGTTTGCCAGCAAGCGGTAGGGCGCCAACCTGCCCCGCGCATGTCGTTGGAGCTGGGCCTGCCAGCAGGCAAAGCCTGCGTTGTACAGGGCAATGAGCAACGCCATCCCGGCCAGCTTGAGCCAGGGCGCTTGCAGGCCCAGGATGAAGCGGGCCACAGCCGTGACGAGGACGATACCGACCGGCGCCAGCCAACGCAGCCGTATGAGCCACGCCACACGCTGAACCAGCTCTGTTTCTACCGGTGGTCGCATCTCAACCTCTCGAACGCCATTCTGCATGCCTGCCCCCTTTCGCGGCGCGCGGTCTACCGGTCTGCAGGCGGATGCGAGACGTGCAAATCGTTTCGGCCAGCACCTTCTCGACCCGGGGCCGGTAGGGCATGCACGCAAAGCGGTCATAGACCTCCGGGTACTCGGCGTAAAGGATGTCCTAGCGGTTCTCGATCGTCTCCGGGGTGCTCTTGGCTGGCATGGGGCCTCCTTTGCTCTGTGGCGATCTGCCCGCGGGGTTGCCGGGCCTTTTGCGCTGCCGCCGTCCGGCGACCTCGCCCTGGGGTTTGCAGTGGTTTGGGTTCAGCCTGCCCGCGCCATAGCACGGGCAGGCTGAAGCCAAACCACTGCAAACCCCAGATACCATCTACCGGGTCACGCGCAGGGTCTTGATCTCAAAAGGCGCAAATTCGAGCTCGACGGCGCCCTCCCGGCACTCCAGGGTGCGCAGGGGGACCTCCATGAGGTCGGCCTCCTCTACCATCTTGACCGGCAAACCGAAGCGCACCGTGGCGCGCGCGCCGGCGTGGGCAGCCTCGTAGAGGCGGATGATGAGGGCGTCACCGTCCTCCGCCCGCTTGACCGCCTCGACGATGACGTTGGGCGCGCTCAGTTCCAGGAACGACGCGGCCGCGGGCCGGGCGCCGGCGTGTACGCCCGTCTCTACCCGGCGCAGGGGGATATTCAGCTCATAGCCGGCCTGCGCCACGCGCCCGGCGACGTGATCGCCCTGGTGTGGGTAGAGGGCGTAACGGAAGACGTGGTCGGCCTGATCGGTATAGCCGTGATGCGGCTCGCCGGGGGCGACGTCGGCATCCTGCACGTGGCGGGGGCCCGGGTAGGGGGCGCTGCGCAGCAGGTCCAGGTCGAGCACGTTCCCCTTGACCCGGTGGCCGTACTTGCTGTCGTTCAGGAGCGCCACGCCATAATCGCCCTGCGAGAGGTCGGCGTACTTGTGGGCCGCGACCTCATCTTTGGCCAGGTCCCAGGTGGTGTTCTTGTGGGTGGGCCGGCGGATGGAGCCGAACTGGATCTCATAGGTCGCCTCGTCGGCATGGACGGCGACCGGGAAGCGGGTGCGCAGCATAGAGGCCGTCTCGCGCCAGTGCAGGCGGCTGTCGAAATCGAGGCGCCGGCTGCCCAGGGTGAGGGCAATCTCCTGCACCAGCTCCGAGTGGCCGTAGCGGTAAGTCTGCACCAGGATGGCGCGCGGCCCCTCGACCCGCGGCTGGCTGGAAACGAGCTGCATGTAGTGCGGCGTCTGCTCAGCATAGTCCAGGGAAAAGTCCCAGGCGTCGCCATAATCGCGGTAGACGGCCAGGCGGTTGGCGTGCTCACCGGGGGCGATGGCCTCGCGGGCGGCCTCTTTGTCATAGACGGAGACGATCGAGCCATCCGCAGCCAACTCGACGCGCAGGAGGTCGTTTTCCAAACGGGTGGGCGTGGCGACCAGACTGCGGAAGTCTCCCCGACTTGGGTCTTCCGTCACAGTATCCCCCATATCTACGGCGCAGTAGCCCAGGGCGGGCACGGTCACCTGCCGCCATCGGTTTCCGGAGCACGCGACCCACTCGCTGCGCGGCCAGGAGAGCGAGTTAAAGAACACGGCGGGGGCCTGCAGGCCGCGGGTATCGACCTGCTGTGCGATCTGTGCCTCGCCGCGGGCCGTCAGCCCTTCGACCTCACTCAGCAGGGCGGCGTAGCGGGCCAGCGACTCGTCATAAACGCGCTTGATAGACGAGCCGGGCAGGATATCGTGGAACTGGTAGAGCAGTACCTCGCGCCAGATCTCGCCCAGGCGGGCAGCCGGGTAATCGCCGGCCCAGGCTGCGGTCCATTCCAGCTCGCGCAGGGCCTGCTCCATACGCCGGTTGTACCACTTGTTCCTGGCCTCAGTTGTGAGGGTGCCCGCGTGCCGCTCCAGGTAGAGTTCGCCCACCCAGGTGGGGAAACGGGCAGCATCCTTCTGCCAGTCGGCAAAGAACGCCACCGCCGGCTCCTGCGTTACCGGCGAGAGACCGGCCAGGTCGCGGATGCGCTCCAGGCGCTCGATGTGCTCCTCACCGGGGCCGCCGCCGCCGTCGCCGATGCCGAAGAGCATCAGCGCCCGATCTGAGACGCCCTTCTGGTAATAGTTCTGCTCGATCTTAACGACCGCACGGGGCAGGCCGGGGCTGTTGTAGGTCTCCTCGGGCAGCAGGTGGCTCAGGACGCGCGTGCCATCGATGCCCTGCCAGTGGAAAGAGTGATAGGGAAAGTGGTTCACCTGGTTCCACGACATCTTTTGCGTCATAAAGTAATCGACCCCAGCGCGTTTGAGGATCTGGGGCAGAGCGCCGGAATAACCGAACACGTCGGGCAGCCAGAGGTAGCGCATCTCCACACCGAACTCTTGCCGGAAAAAGCGCTTGCCGTAAAGGATCTGGCGCACCAGCGCCTCGCCGCCCGAGATGTTTGTATCGGCCTCCACCCACATGGCGCCCTGGGGCTCCAGGCGGCCCTCCAGCACGCGGCGCTTGATCTGCTCGTAGAGGGCAGGGTACTCTTCCTTCATCCACTGGAAAAGCTGCGGCTGCGATGCGCCAAAGCGGTAATTGGGGTAGCGCTCCATATTGGCCAGGGCGGTGGCAAAGGTGCGCGCACCCTTGCGCTTGGTCTCGCGGATGGGCCACAACCAGCCCAGGTCCATGTGGGCGTGGCCGATGGCGCTGATGCGCAGTGAGGGATCGCCGCCGCGCTTGGCCAGCATGGGGCGCAGGACCGCCCGGGCTGCCTCAGCCTCAGCCGCGCCGCCAGCAACCAGAAGCAAGCGGGCGTCGTGCAGCGCCCGCAGAATCTGGGCGTAGCGGACCGAGCTCTCTGGCAGCACCTTGAGGAAATCCAGCAGGACCTCGAAATCGTAATAGAGGGCGCGCACCTCTTCGTGACAAATGGCGAGCTGAGCCTGTTTGATGCGGCCGTTCTCCTGCAGGTTGCCGAAGAGGTCGTTACAGCCCGCGTCGGCCCAGATCGTTACCGCCTCGCCGCCGCGCGCACTGGGGGTGAGGGGCAGCACGCGCTTGCCCGGCCGGCCCAGCGAATAATCATAGGAGGAGGCGGCATTGGTCAACCCGCGCACGGGCACGCCTGCCTCATCCACCACGCACAGCTCGCCGTTGACGTCGATCAACGCCACGACTGGCTGGCCTGCCGCGCTTGAGGGGATCTGCCCTGTGAAGCGGAACCAGGCGCAGTCGAAGAGCGACCCCCAGGAGTCGCCAACCTGCAGGTGCAGCGCCTCGCCCGTCTGCCGTTGGGCATAGGGGACGGGCTCTCGGGTGCGCCAGGCGCTGATGGCCAGGTCGCCAATGGGGGTGTAGATGGCGCGCTCAATTTCCTGCAGGACGTGGTCAAGCTCGCGACGGGTATAGGGGGTAAAGTCGGGCATACTGTTGACCTCCGAATAGAGAGGCCCGCCTGGGCGGGGCAACAAGGCAAATGTCAATAGATGCAACCTTACTGCTGGAGGCAAAGTTTGTCAATTGAGGATGCAGGGGTGAGGGGTGAGGGGAAACTCGCCAAGGTTGCGTAGATAGCCTATACTATTCCACACCCCTAAAGAAGGTTGCCGGATGGCACGGCAAAGGAGATAGAGATGAGCACAGTCAAGGTACGCACACTGGATGTTGCCGGTTTCCTCCCCTTTGGCTTTTATGCCAATCTCATCAACCCGCAGACCGAACGGATCGGCGCCCCGCCTATCGAGTTCTTCCGCGATATGATCCAGCAGGACTTGGGGGGCGCAGCGATCGCCTCGTTCTCCGTCTGCCGGGTGGAGCCACGGCCGTTGGTGATCGATACGACCGAGTATCACACCGCTACCTGCGAGGGCATTCTGCCGCTGGATAACGACGTCCTCATCCACGTGGGGCCGGCCACGCCTGATGATACGCCTCCGCTGGCCAGCTTCCAGGTCTTCCGCGTGCCCAAGGGTACGATGGTGGTGCTGCGGCCGGGCGTGTGGCACCACGCGCCGATCAGCCCCAATGCCGACCCGGCCAATGTGCTGATCGTGCTGCCTGAGCGCACCTATGCGAACGACTGCATTGTGGTGGCGCTGAAAGAGGGCGAGCGGATCCAGATCGTGGAGTAGGGTTCCGTAATAAGTAATGAAGTAATGCGTAAGGTTGCCATGACGCGTAATAAGTAATCCGTAATGCGTAAGGTTGCCATTTTGGCATGCCCGATGCTTCGCGTCAGTCTCGCCGGAGCAGACGCCGCGTAAAGCAACATATGTTCAAGTGCAACCTTACGCATTACTTATTGTGCGTCCCGCATCAACTCTGCAGCGATGCCCTCCGCCCAGGCCGTGATGGCATCCCAGTTGCGATAGTCGCCGACCGGCGCCTTGAGCGCCTTGACGATCAGTTTCTCGGGCAGGCTCATCGTCTGCAGGTCGATCATGCCATGGAAAAAGGCAATGTCGCGCGGCTTGATGCGGTCGGCGACGGGCTGCAGCGCCTGCGGGAAGCGCCAGCCCTTCATCAGTTCGACCGGATCGCCCTCGCCCGTTGGACCATCGGAAAAGAGCCACACCGGCCGCTGGGCCAGCTCGGCCTCTTTCGCCTGCAGCAAGGCTGCCGCTTCCTTGACCCAGGAGCCAGCATAGACCCCGCTGCCCAGCACGATCGCCCGATAGGGGGAAAGGTCAATGGCCCGGTCGGCAGGCATCACATCGGCCTGCAGGCCCGCCGCGCGCAGCACCTCGCCGATGCGCTCGGCGATCCCTCGGGTGGCGCCGTGTTTGCTGCCATAGGCGACCAATACTCTGTTGTTCATGGCTGTGCTCCTTCTATGCGCGAATGAGTCGGGACCTCTTGCCTGAATCAGCAATTCCTTGACCGCGGCGGCATGCCGCAATGGCATTACGTATGGCGCCGCCGGAGGGTTGCAGCCCTCATCCCTTTGCCCGGTCAGGGGCTTGCGCAACCGCCCGGCATGACGCCTTGGGTGCACACCCCCTGGATCTGCTCCTGGGGCCGGCAAGCTGCCTCGCTCGGGCACACAGCCGAGTTTACCAACAGTAGCCTGAAGCCATCGGGCTAAGAATAAAGCTCTGCGGGCTTGTGTAGTCTCGAGATTCGCCAAGACACCGCGGCCATCACGCCGATCCTTTACGCGAGCACGTAACCGGATGGCGCTCTTTGCCCACAACCCCTTTTCGGTATAATATGCTGAACGTGTGAGCGGATCAGCTCTGGCGATACGGTTGGTAGACTCTCTTGCGTGCTCGTGCAGGGGACCCGAGGCTAAAGCGATACTGTTGGTAAACCCGGTTGCGCGCTCGATCGGGATGACCCGGGACTGAAGCCGCCGGGCTGAGAAAAGCAAAGCCCTGCGGGCTCGTGTGGGACAGTTCTGTCTTGCACGGCGAGATTGGGGCCTGTACGAGCCTCGGAGGGGCTTTGCCACTCTGAGCCCGAGGCTTTCGGAGCCTCGGGCGGCTTGGGTCGAGCACGTAACGAGTTTACCGACAGCATCGCCCCAGCGATCAGACACAGGGGGACGGGGCTGCCCTCCTCCCTGTCCTTCTCCATACCTTGTCTCCGCCGGCTCTCCGCCCAGATTGGAGGCAACGCCCATGCTCAAGCTGCATATCGATACCGACCTCGGCGGCGATATCGACGATCTGTGCGCGCTGGCCATGGTGCTCAATTGGCCGGGCGCCGAGCTGCTGGCCGTCACCACCAATTCGGACGATGGCGGCCGGCGGGCGGGCTATGTGCGCTATGCCCTGAAGCTCGCCGGCCGGGCGGATATACCCGTCGCTGCCGGCGCGGATGCCGCGGAGGGCTACTATCGCGTGTGGCCGGGGCTGCCGGAAGAAAGCGCCTACTGGCCCGAGCCGGTGCCGCCCGCCCCGGGCCCCCTCGAGCGCGCCCTCTCTCTGCTGGAGCGCAGCATCGAGCAGGGGGCGATCATCGCTGCTATCGGCGCCTATACGAACCTGGCGCTCTTGGAGCGGCGCTCGCCTGGCATCCTGCAGCGGGCGAATCTCTACCTCATGGGCGGCTATGTCTTCCCGCCCCGGCCGGGGTTCCCGCAGTGGGGCCACGACAGCGATTGGAACGTCCAGGTCGATGCGCCGTCGGCGCTTTCAGTCTTTCAGCACTCTATCCCCACCCTCGTGCCCCTATCTGTCACCGCCGAAACCTGGCTGCGCCGGGCCTATCTGCCGGCGTTGGAGCGGTCGGGGCCGTTGGCGCAGCTCATTGCGCAACAGGCAGAGGCCTTTGCCCGAGACGAGCAGATCGAAACGCGGTATGGGCAGACGTGCCCGGCCCTGCCGGCGGATATCATCAATTTCCAGCACGATCCGCTCGCCTGCGCCATCGCGTTGGGCTGGAATGAAGGGGTGGAGGTCCGTGAGCTGCTGCTGCGTTCGGAGGTGGAGGGGGGCTGGCTGCGGCAGAGGGTCGATGATGGAGGGAGCCCGACGCGCGTGGTGACGCGCGTGGATGGGGCCAGGTTCAGCGAGTTCTGGCTCTCTACAGTCACAGGAGGAAAACATGCCACTGACCTTTGATTTCCCATTTGAGCAGCTCAAGACCTACCAGGGCATCAACCCGCGCCCCGCCGATTTCGATGCCTTTTGGGACCGGGGCCTGGCGGAGATGCGCGCGGCCGACCCGCAGGTGGAGCTGACGCCCGCCGAGTTCCAGGCGCCGGGCGCCGAGTGCTTCCACCTTTACTTCACGGGCGTGGGTGGCGCGCGGGTGCACGCCAAGCTCCTGCGCCCCAAGGCGGCTGCGGCGCCGCACCCGGCCGTCCTGATGTTCCACGGCTATTCGGGCCACTCGGGCGACTGGGCAGACAAGCTGGGTTACGTGGCCCAGGGCTATACCGTCGCCGCCCTTGATTGCCGCGGCCAGGGTGGGCTTTCACGGGATGCGGGCAACGTGACGGGCAACACCCTCCATGGGCATATCATCCGTGGCCTCGATGACGCCCTCAACGGCGCGCCGGAGCATCTGCTCTTCCGCCAGATCTTCCTCGACACAGCCCAGCTCGCCAAGATCGTCATGGAGATGCCCGATGTGGACGCCGATCGCGTCGGCGCGACCGGCGGCAGCCAGGGCGGCGCCCTGACCGTGGCCTGCATGGCCCTGGAGCCGCGCATCAAGCGGGCCGCCCCGCTCTATCCTTTCCTCAGCGATTACAAGCGCGTCTGGGAGATGGACCAGGCCAAGGATGCCTATGCCGAGCTGAAGGAATACTTCCGCCTCTTCGACCCCCGCCACGAGCGCGAGGAGGCCATCTTCGAGAAGCTGGGCTATGTCGATATCCAGTTCCTGGCGCCGCGCATCCGGGCGGAGGTGCTCTGGGGCATCGGCCTGATGGATACCATCTGCCCGCCCTCCAGCCAGTTTGCCGCCTATAACAAGATCACCGCGCCCAAGCAGATGGCGATCTATCCCGATTTCGGGCACGAGGGCCTGCCCGGCATGGCGGACAAGATCTTCCAGTTCATGCTGGGGCTGTAGGCGCCTGACCGTTCTGGGGGAATAGGAAGACGGTCGCATAGCAGTGACTTCTATAGCACGCCGGGTGGACTATTCTGCCAGCGGCATAGGGTCGAGGTACTCGATCTTGAGGGCGCAGGCCCGCTCGATATCGCTGTCGCGCAGGCGCCGGATCTCGATGTCATTGCCCTTGTTACTCACGATGCTTTCCATTCCGTGGCACCTGTGCGTCTGCTGAGTGGGTACTGCATTGGGCCATGGTGACCCAGGTTATGGCCGGGCCAGACGCTCTGCCGCCACCCGGCCTGAAGCCAGAGGTGGGATGTTGGCGCGGGGGGATTGTAAGCCGGATGCACCGCGGCGCACCCGGCGGCAATCCCCCTGCGCCAACGTCCTCGCTGAAGTATGAAATGCGTGAGGCTCGGAGTACAGCAGAATGATAGAGCCGGGACGCCCCGGCTTACTCTTCTGCCACAAAGGAGAGGTGCCGCACAGTGCTGCCCAGGCACGCCCAGTGACCGTTCAGCTTCTCAAACTCGGTGATGGAGCACAGTTTCGCGTCGAGCCCGTCGACATTGCCGACCAGCGCGCGCGCTGCCTCTGTGACGGTGGCCCCATGCCCAACCAGGATCACTTCCCCGGCCTGCTCCCGGTCCAGTTGCTGGATGAACGGCCGGATGCGGGCGAACATGTCGACCTCCTCGGCCGGCTCCGGGTAGGTGACCACGGTGTGCGAGCGGTATTCAGGATCGAACCCGCTGTACGCGCGCCGAATCTCCTCGGGCGTGATGATCTCGGGGAACCCATCGAACCAGGCGGGGCTCAGCCACTCGCCGAGAGCGGGCTCGACCCGGAAGCGGAGGCCGGTCTCCAGGTAGATCATTTGCGCCGTCTGGATGGCCCGCAGAAAGGGCGAGCAGTAGAGGGCGGCGATGGGCCTGCCCCGGAGGTAGGCGCCGGTTTCCCGTGCCTGCTGCACGCCCCGGGCGCACAGGGGCGGGTCATCGGGCCGTTTGGCCGTCAGGCGCCACAATGGGTCTTCATTATCCGCTCGCATGCCGTGCCGGACCAGGAATACGCGACGCATGATTCTCCCTCTGCCTGCAATGTTGCTAGTACGAAAATGAGCTTTACCGCAAAGACGCAAAGAGCGCGAAGAAGGACGCCAAGATGATTGAGAATCCTTTGCATCCTTCGCGCCTTGGCGGTGAGCTATATTCTCACCGTGTGTTGCGCCCAATTGGGCATGGCCGACTGATTTGCCATTGATGGAGTCTAGCCATTTTGCCCAGACACGCAACATGGGGCCTGGGGATTGCGTAGACTCTGATAGGGGTGCTCAAGCCGGGTGGCCGTGGAGCCTTTGACCCCGCAAGGAGTTTAAGCATGAGCTCAGCCGCTGCGCTCAAGCCGGATTACGGCAACTGGGTGGGGAAGAATAACATCTATGTGCCCGGGGTGGCGGGCCTTGTGTTCCTGGGGTTGGCGCTGCTGCTGCCGATATTGGCTGTATTGGCCGCGCTCTGCCTGCTGGTGGCAGGCTATTTCGCCTATGCCCGCTACCGGTTTTCGCCGCGCGGGGGTGGGGTCGAGGACCGCATCCGGGCGCTGGTGCCGGCGCGCCTGGAGTGGGACGGCCGGGGGCAGGCGCTGGACATCGGCTGCGGTAACGGCCCACTGGTGATCGCCCTGGCGCAAAAGTACCCTGGCGCGCGTGTGACGGGCATTGACTACTGGGGAGCACAGTGGGAATACGCGCAGAGCGCCTGCGAAAGAAACGCGCAGGTTGCCGGGGTGACTCAGCGAGTGACTTTTCAAAAGGCCAGCGCCGCATCGCTGCCCTTTGCCGACGGGACTTTTGACGCCGTCGTGAGCAACCTGGTCTTTCACGAGGTGAACGACGCCAGAGACAAGCGCGCACTCATCCGCGAGGCGCTGCGGGTGCTCAGGAAGGGGGGCAAGTTCGCCTTCCAGGATCTCTTCCTGATCGAGCGCGTCTATGGCAGCCCCGACGAGCTGCTGGCAGAGATCCGGAGCTGGGGGATTAGCCGGGTCGAGCTGACCCGCACGCGCGATGAAGCCTTTATCCCCGCCGCGCTCAAGCTGCCGTTCATGGTGGGGACAATGGCGATCCTCTCCGGGGAAAAGTGACCGAGAGAATATGCATCTAGATGCGAAACATGCACCTTTCCGCTTCGACCCGGCCCGGAGATTGGCGGATTGGCTGCCCATCGTCTGGTAACCTGACCATATGGTCCAGCTAATGTACTAACCGGCAGGCAACGCCGCACCTGCAGGCGGTAAGGTCAATCGCCTTGACAAATGCTAGACCCTGCGGCAGAATGGCGCAACAAAGGAAGAGCTTTGTCAGGCTGCTTTACTAACCGTCGCACCCCGCCTGGATTTTGGAGGCGCAGGATGTCTGACCGATGGCTTCTGGATTATCAGATGACCTTGGGGGATAACCTGCAGCGTGCCTGTCGTCGCTGGAAGCAATTGATGACCCGTGGGCTCAAGCGCTACGGTTACGGCGATGTGCGGCCCTCTTTTGCACCGGTCCTCATGCCTCTGGCCCAAGAGGATGGCCTGCCGGTCGGAGAGCTGGGCCGACGGGTGGGCCTGAGCAAGCAGGCCATGACCGAGACGGTCCGCCTGATGGAAAAGCGCCAGCTGGTGCGCACCTGCCGAGACGAGCACGATAGCCGGGTTGTGCGTGTGCACCTGGCGCCGCGGGGTAAAGCGTTTCCCCTGGTGGCCGGCGAAGTGCTGGCCGAGATTGACTATATGGTGCGCACGGCCGTGGGCGAGCCCGAGTTGGCCGCCCTGGAACGTGCCCTGCAGGCCCTCTCTGGGTTGGAGCCGACCTCCCGTTGAGCCATGGTTGCCATACCGGTCTGCTTCGGTGACAGGGCGAGCGAAATCTCGGGTGAGCTGCACTTTTGCGCCCACTGAAACCCGGCAGCGTAATCCCGGCAGCCAGCGGTGAGCTGGTAGTTCCCATGAGTTCCTACGAGTTCCCACGGGTCTCTGCGCGTTGCCTGCGTGGATCACATTGTTTTCCTGGAGGCCCCGGTGACGCTGGTCTACCTCGCGCTGGCCTGGCTGGTCGGGATCGCGTTGGGAGCGGCCGTCCCCCGCCCGCCCCTGCTATGGGCAGTTTGCGCCCTGGCCGGGGCGCTCACTGAGGCCGCCGGCCGGCGTGAGCGGGCGCTGCGGGTGGGAGGGGCGCTCCTGCTGGCGGTGGCGCTGGGAGCGCTGCGCCTGGCCCTGAGCCCCCTCGATGCTTCGCCCCTCCGCGATTATCGCGATGGACCGCCGGTGACGCTCGTGGGGGTGGTGGATCAGGCGCCAGAGCGGCAGTCCACACGCCTGGATCTGGTGCTCAGCGTGGAGACGGCCGATAGTGGTGGGCAGGGCGCGCAGCGGGTTAGCGGGCGGGTGCTCGCCCAGGCCCCGCGCGAGGCGCCCTACCGTTACGGCGACCGCCTGCGCCTGACGGGCGTGCTGCGCACGCCGCAGAGTCAGGGCAGCTTCTCCTACCGCGATTACCTCCTGCGGCGCGGCATCGTGGGCGAGATGGAGAGCCCACAGATCGGCCTTCTCGGCCGCAACGCCGGCAACCCTGTACAGGCGGCGCTCGTCGCCCTCGCCGACCGCGCCGAGGCCGCCATCCACACCCTCTGGCCTGCGCCGGAAAGTGCCCTCCTGGCTGGCATCCTGCTGGGCCGCGAGCAAGAGATCCCCGATGCCCTGGCCCAAGCCTTTAACGATACCGGTACGCGACATATCATCGCCATCTCGGGCTTCAACATCACCCTGCTGGCTGGCGTGCTGAGCGCCGCCCTTGTGAACGTGCTCAACCGCCGGCTCGTGGCGCCTGTCGTCATACTGCTGCTGGCCTTTTACGTGGCCCTGGTCGGCGCCGATCCAGCGGTGCTGCGCGCTGGCATCATGGGCGCCCTGACGCTTGTCGCCTATCTCGCCGGGCGCCAATCCTTCGCCCTCACCGGCCTCGCCGCTTCAGGCATCCTCATGACTTTGCTCAACCCCTGGGCCCTCTGGGAGCCGGGCTTTCAACTTTCCTTCGCTGCGACGCTGGGGCTGATCGTGTTGGAACCAAGGTTGGAGGCGCTAGCGGCAGGGCTTGTGAAGGGCATTGGCAAGGGAGCTGAGAGACCTCGCAGGCACGCAAGGGAACTCGCAGGAACAGACGGGCCAGGGCAGGCGCCGTCCGTCCCGCCAGTGACCTCAGTTCCTCTTCCCGGTTGGCTGCGTGAGGCCCTGCTCGTCTCGCTCGCCGCGCAGATTGCTACCCTGCCCATCACCCTGGGCACCTTTGGGCGGCTCTCGCTGGTGGCGCCTGTGGCCAACCTGCTCATCCTACCCGCGCAGGCGCTGGTCATGGAGCTGGGCGCCCTGGCCACGGTGTTGGCCTTGCTCTGGCGGCCGGTGGGGCAGGTGGTGGCCTATCTCGCCTGGCCATTTGCCGCCTATACCATTGGAGTGGTGCAGTGGCTGGGCGCGTTCCCCTGGGCGGCCGTCGACCTGGGCACGGCGGGCGCCTTGCTTCCCTGGCTGCTCTACCCGCTGGGCGCAGGAACGTGGTGGCTGGCACGGCGCCCGGAATCTCGTGGGGCGGTGTGGCGCGCCCTGGGCGAGCGGGTGAGCGACCGGGCGTTGCTCATTACCCTGGTCGCGGTGTGCGCCGTCATCTGGGCTGGCGCCCTGCGTGCGCCCGATGGCAAGCTGCACGTCACCTTCCTCGACGTGGGGCAGGGCGATGCCATCCTCATCCGCACCCCCGATGGCAAGTCCATCCTTGTCGATGGCGGCCCTGACCCCACCCTGCTTCCTGCCGCTCTGGGCCGCCGCTTCGCCCCCTGGGTCCGGGTGCTCGATATCGTTGCCCTCACCCACCCCGATGAGGACCACCTGGCAGGGCTCGTCCCCATCCTGCGCCAATACCGGGTGGGGCTCGTGCTGGATACGCACCTGCCTCACAATACGCCTACCGGCCAGGCGTGGACGGCAGCCCTTGGCGGCTCCACACGCATCCTCTACCCCCGGGCGGGTGAGATTCTCGACCTGGGCTATGGTGTGCGCCTGCAGGCGCTCCACCCGGGCGCCAGGCCGCTCAAGGGTACCACCTCTGACGATAACAACAACTGCCTGGTGCTGCGCCTCTCGTGGGGCAAGGCGAGTTTCCTCCTCACCGGCGACCTGGGGCAGGAGGGTGAGGCTTACCTGCTGCGCCAGCCGGGGCTCCAGCTCGGCTCGACGGTGCTCAAGGTGGCCCACCACGGCGCGCGCGAGGGCACGAGTCAGGCCTTTTTGCAGGCGGTGCGCCCGCAGATCGCGGTGATCTCCGTGGGCGCAGGCAACCGCTTTGGTCACCCGGCGCCAGAGACGCTCTCAAGGTTGCAGAAGATCGGCGCGCAGGTGTGGCGGACGGATGAGTGTGGGGATGTGGAGATCGTGACCGATGGGGAGAGATTGTGGGTAAGGACAGGCAGATCGGGTGGCCAGCCCCACCCTGCAAAAGCTGCTGCCAAAGAGCCTGTCTGAAAGGCCGGCGCCAATGGCCTTCATGGCGCGCCAGGATGCTTGCAGAGGGCTATATTACGGCTTTGCGGATAGTACTGCAACCGCACTTGATCCAGCCGGCTCCCGGTAACAGCCGGCAAAGGTGCTGTGCGCCTGCCCGGCTCTGACCCGGGAGGGGGGATTTGGCGGGTTG